>Ga0209992_10001625_pt1 | contig 22875 bp, 22 predicted proteins | sample 2SBtaG_2_FD_182564 | JGI IMG/M metagenome (GOLD analysis project Ga0209992, IMG submission 182564) | Deep subsurface microbial communities from Kolumbo volcano to uncover new lineages of life (NeLLi) - 2SBTROV12_ACTIVE470 metaG (SPAdes)... | ecosystem: Environmental > Aquatic > Marine >... | reverse complement strand
TCGGCATGTAATACCGCTTCGTTCATGGCGGAGTTTGCACTTTTTAATTCATCATGGCGATAGACTTCGACTTCTAATAAAAAACGTGACTCAGCAATGAATTCTCCTCTTAGTACTTCTTCGAGCGCAGGTTCGAAGCCATCAGGGTTTAGATCGGTTAAAAAGCCAAGGTTACCCCGATTAACACCAATCACGGCAACGTCAAACCGTGCTAGTACCCTGGCAGCTCCAAGCATATTACCATCACCGCCAATAACAATGGCCAGATCACAGCACTTTCCCAGTTCAACTAATTCAATGAGTCCCTCAGGGGCAATTTCTTGAACTTGAGCGCCTACACGTTCTTCTACAAGTACCTCGTATCCTAATGCTTGCAAAAAGGTATAAAGGCGGTGTAATGTCAAAGCAGCACCTTTGTGATTGGGTTTACCTATTAAACCTATGGTTTTAAAAGGGCTTGTCATGATTATTTTCCTTGATTAAGTTAGCGCAAGACTAACCGAAAAACATTTGAGAGAAAAATTTTTTTGATGGCCTGTGGATAAAGTATGAAATTAAGTCCCAGAGATCAGCAAATATTTACTGCTGTGATGAGTTTGTATTGCAATGGCGAAGGCCAACCTGTGCCCTCTAGTAAGATAGCAAAACAAAAAGGCATGGCTGTGTGCTCTGCTACAGTGAGAAATGCTATGGCTCGTCTAGAGAAGATTGGCTTGCTTTGCTCTCCATACACCTCAGCGGGAAGAATGCCCACTGATGAAGGCTTTAAATTCTGGTTGAGTGAGTATTTAAATTTATCTGACATTGGACATTATTGGCAACCAGAGCAGTCTAAACTAGTTGAATTAGCGCATTCTCTCAGCCAAAGATACCAAGTGTGCTGTTGTGTTGGTTTACCACAGGCAAGTTCGCAAATAATTTTTAGGGTAGAAGTACTTGGCTTTGACAGTAGTTCTTGGTTAGTACTGTTAATTGATAGAGCGGGGCAGTCTCAGAATATCTTAATAGATAAACCTGACTTTGAAACCGATGCGCAGCGTTATCAGTTTGCCTCCTGGATGAATACCGTTTTTAGTCAGCAGCCCTTAAAAGAAGGCTTGCAACGCATGTTTGCGATGGCAAAAAGCGCACCTAAAACTTGTACAGCACAATTAACCCAATGGACTGCGCAGCTGCATCAGCAACTCGGTTCAGATAACTGCATTTTACTCGGAGAAAGACATTTATATAACGCTATAGAGTCTGACAAAGAACTCAACCTTGGAGTTGGGTTTCTTCACGATATTGAAGATAAATTGGCATTTAAAAATGGTTTATCACTCATAATGGGTAATGAGTTATTGAGTTACCAATTGGACGAAACTGTGATTTTAAGTTTGCCTTATTTTGAAAATGGTGAATATCAGAGCCGATTTTGTGTGATTTGCTCAACTTCTGCGCCAATTGAGGCAATAATTGAAGAATTTTCGTTGGCGAGTACTTGAAACTGATTTTTCCATCCCCATAATGTCCGCAGTTGTAAGATTTTGGAGAAAAATATGTCTGAGCAAAATAATGCCCCTGAGCAAGAAGTGGTAGAACCTGTTGAGCAAGTAGAACAAGAGCAAGCTCAAGAAGAAGTGCAAACTGAACTAAGCCCAGAAGAGGAAATTGCTGGTTTATATGCTGAACTTGAAGCAGCTAAACAGACTATTACAGATCAGAAGGACAGTGTTGTGCGTGCCGCAGCAGATGTAGAGAACATTCGACGCCGTGCTGCGCAAGATGTAGAAAAAGCGCATAAATTTGCACTCGAAAAGTTCGCCAATGAGTTGTTGCCTGTTATCGATAACCTTCACCGTGCAATTGAGTTTTCAGACAAAGATAATGAAACACTTAAGCCAGTACTTGAAGGTGTTGAAATGACACTTAAGAGCTTTGAAGATGCTGTTGCTAAGTTTGGTGTTGAAACAGTATCTCCACAAGGTGAAGTCTTCAACCCTGATTTCCATCAAGCGATGTCGATTCAACCTAGCAATGATGTTGCACCTAATACGGTTCTAGCCGTCATGCAAAAAGGCTATACTTTAAATGGCCGTTTACTTCGACCTGCGATGGTAATGGTTTCTAAAGCAGCCGAATAATCAGTTTCTGTTTTTTTATTTAAAACGGGCTCATTCAGCCCGTTTTTTATTGTCTGAATTATATTGTTTAAGCAAATTTTTGTTTTAAAATAATCATATATACTTAAAACTTCCTTTAAAGGAATTGCTATGAAAAAACTGATCGGTATTGTTGCTTTATCTTTATTAGCTGCAGGTTGTAAAACCTCTCCGACAGGTCGAACACAAATTGCACTTTACTCACCACAAAAGATGAATGAGATGGGAGCTGAAAGTTTTGTCCAAATGAAAGCGCAGCAAGCCATAGAAACAGATAAAAATGCCAATGCCTATGTGCGCTGTATTGCAGATAAGCTGATAGCACAGTTACCTACGAAATATGCCAATCAAGACTGGGAGGTTGTCGTTTTTAAAGAAGACAGCGCTAACGCTTTTGCCTTACCAGGCGGAAAAATTGGTGTGCACACAGGGCTATTGAAGGTAGCTAAGGACCAACATCAACTTGCTGCAGTTATGGGCCATGAAGTGGGCCACGTTATCGCGGAGCACGCCAATGAGCGAGTTTCTCAAAATAGCCTGTTGCGGTTTGGTTTGCAGGCAAGTGATGTGGCGCTGCAAATGGGCAATGTTGAATATCGCCAAGCGATAATGCAAGGTTTAGGGGTGGGGGCTCAAGTTGGAGTAGCTTTACCTTTTAGTCGTTCGCATGAAAGTGAGGCCGATGTAATTGGCTTAGATCTAATGGCAAAAGCGGGTTTCGAACCAACTGGTTCGGTGAAGCTTTGGGAAAATATGAATAAGCTCAGTGGTGATCGGCCAGCAGAGTTTTTATCAACTCACCCAGCACCAGACACACGTATGCAAACTTTGAATAGTAAAATGCCAGAAGCCGAGATATTGAAGCGTTCAGCATGGCAAAAAGGGTTAAAACCTGAGTGCAAATAGAGAAAAAAGGTCGCATTTATGTGGCCCTTTTTGAATGTTTTAATTGATTGAACTATTTCAATTCAGTTTAACACTTATGCAAAAGGCGGACATAAGTCCTTATCTAGCTCGGTCTATTTTCTTATGCTCGCCGCACTCTTATGTCAAGGGTCAACACTATTTGATAAGGCTCATGAATATTTGGCTACACTTATCAAAAAGCTGTTTTAACTAAACACAACTGAGTGGACCATTATGCAACAATTACCTACGGTAGATTACCGCGCAGATGATGCAGCTGCGCAATTCGTTGAATCTCTTCGTAATACAGGATTCGGCGTTTTAAAGAACCACCCAATCCCACAAGAATTAGTTGAATCAATTTATAAAAATTGGCAAGAGTTCTTCTACACAGAAGAGAAACATAACTTCCTATTCGATAAAGAGAATCAAGATGGTTACTTCCCGCCAGAAGTATCGGAAGTTGCCAAAGGCTTTACTATTAAAGACATCAAAGAATATTTCCACGTATATCCAAAGGGCCGTGTTCCAGCGCAATTAGATGCTGAGATCCGTGAGTACTATCGTATAGCGAATGAGTTTGCCGCTGAGCTATTAAGCTGGGTTCAAGGGCAAGCACCTGACGATGTAAAGGCTAAGTTTACAATTGATCTTAAAGATATGATCAAAGATTCTGAGCAAACTTTACTACGTGTGCTTCACTACCCGCCAATGACAGGTGATGAAGAACCAGGTGCTATCCGTGCCGCAGCGCATGGTGATATTAATCTACTCACTGTTCTTCCGGCTTCAAATGAGCCAGGTTTGCAAGTACAAAAACAAGATGGTGGCTGGCTAGATGTACCTTGCGATTTTGGTAACTTGATTATTAATATTGGTGACATGCTTCAAGAAGCATCAGGTGGTTATTTTCCATCGACTATTCACCGTGTTATCAATCCATCAGGTAAAGCGTCTAAGAATTCACGTATTTCTTTACCATTATTCTTGCATCCTAAACCTGAAGTTGTGTTATCAGATCGTTACACTGCAGATAGTTATTTACAAGAGCGCCTCGAAGAGCTTGGAGTAAAGTAATACTAACTCGCAATATCATATAATTATTTTTAGGAGTTAGGCCTGATGATAACTGCGTTAAAGATTTCTCATTTAAAAAACTAAATAATGAAATCTTTATCTTGCTACTAACAAGATTTTATTGCCTTAAAATTAGTCTATTTTGTTAAGCGGAAAGGTATAAGGTCGTACTGAAATAATTAAGATATAAAAAACCCTAACATTTGTTAGGGTTTTTTATTGGCTATGGTTTTTTAATTAAAAGTCTCTAGGAGATACAAATGTACCTGCCTGAATTTCTTCAAAGGTTTGCATAGCGAGTTCATCTAATGGATCAAGCGAGCGACCCCTACTCGTGATTTCATGCGTAACAGGTAAGATGTCAATGTCTTCAAATCCAGACATTTGAGCTATTTTTGCAAAAGTATAAGCATGTTTGTATTTCTTTTGTTTGAAAAAAATACTCACCAGACTACTGTACACCTCTAATTTAGGCTGTTGACCAGCTTCGTTTAATTCCAATACTCGATAGAGTAAGTCTACTGTTTTTTCATCATCAAATTTAGCGAAATAAGTTGCTAAAAATAACTGTATTTCAGCATCATTCTTAACTTCGTCTTGGTCTTGCATTTTCAAAAGCTTATTCATAGCAAAATTACTATTATTTCTAGACCAATGGTAATAAAGTAATCCTGGATGATCAGTGTGCTTTGTATCTTGAAAAATACGGTTCATCTCTTTGAGGCTAGTTAAATGACCTTCAACACGAGATGTGGTCTTTTCTTTTAATTTTATGTGTTCTATTTTTGCAGCAAGAGATACACAAGATTTATATGACTCTAATTTTTTTAGCAAGTCATATTTATTATCATCATTAGGTGATTTGTATTCGTGATATCTGGCAAATATAAGATCAGAGCGCAGTTCTTTACAGTGACTATCCTTATTTAAATCTTCACAAAACCCAGGTGTTTCTTCGCACACTTTACTCAAGGTAAGGGGTTTTTCACAACCTGCAAGGGTAAAAATACTAAGTGCGAGCAGCGTCCGCAGTGCCATCTTGCTTCCTCTTCATTATTTAATGGTGTTAGGCCATGTTTACTTTGTTATTTATAAGCCTGATATGCATGCTTTATGAGTTTTCAACATTTTTACACTAAAAAACAGCATAAATTAGAACTCTTGTTAGTTTAGCCTAATGAATTAGACAGTAACAGTGGAGAATCGAAGCAGTTTAAATTAGAATGTCATTGCCCTAAGGGGTTATCCGTTCAAAAAAATTGTTTAATTAGGCAGAAAAAATGACCTTATCTCACGAGCAAGAATATCAAAATAGCTGGCAAGAACGCCAAGATTATGCAGAAAACATGCAACCAATCATTGGTCGTTTGTACCGTAACAAGGGTGTTGAAATCGCTGTTTACGGTCGTCCACTTGTAAATACAAGCACAATCGACGTGATCAAAGCTCACAAGACTGTGGCACGTTTCGAAGAAAGTAAATTACGCTTGCGTGAAAGCTTCCCATTCTTAGAAGCTATTAGCAAAATGGATTTAGCACCTGCGCGTATTGACTTAGGCAAATTAGCCTATGGTTATGTTCATAAAAATGCAGGCGAAGGTCGTTCAATTGAAGAATACCTAAACGCTGAATTAGTTGACATTGTAAACAAAGGCGACAATCAAGAGCCCCGCGATGTTGTTCTTTACGGTTTTGGCCGTATCGGTCGTTTATTAGCACGTCTACTTATCGAGCGTGGTGGCTCTCACACTGACCTACGCTTACGTGCAATCGTTGTTCGTGGTGGACGTGACGGTGACCTTGAAAAACGTGCAAGCCTTTTACGCCGTGATTCAATCCATGGTCCTTTTAATGGTTCTATTACAGTTGATAACGAGCGTAATGCAATTAAAGCTAACGGCAACTATATTCAAGTTATCTATGCTAACTCTCCAGATGAAATTGATTATAACGAATACGGTATCAACAATGCACTTATCGTTGATAACACTGGTATCTGGAAAGACAGAGATGGTTTAGGTCTTCACCTTAAGTCAAATGGTGCAGCAAAAGTTCTTCTTACTGCTCCTGCAAAAGGCGACATTAAAAACGTAGTCTATGGTGTTAACAATAAAGACATTCTTTCTGAAGATTCAATCGTTTCAGCTGCGAGTTGTACAACGAATGCGATCACACCAACACTTAAAGCTCTTAATGACAAGTACGGCATTCAGAATGGTCACGTTGAAACAGTTCACTCATACACTAATGACCAGAACTTAATCGATAACTACCACAAAGCAGAGCGTCGTGGTCGTGCAGCAGCACTGAATATGGTAATCACTTCAACAGGTGCAGCTAAAGCAGTTTCCAAGGCGCTACCTGAACTTGAAGGTAAGCTAACTGGTAATGCTATTCGCGTACCAACACCAAATGTTTCAATGGCGATCCTTAACCTAAACCTTGAAAAAGAGACAACGGTTGAAGAGCTAAACGAGTACTTACGTGAGACATCACTTCACTCTGATCTTCGTGACCAGATTGATTACACAGCGTCAACTGAAATCGTTTCTACAGACCTAGTAGGTAGCCGTTACGCAGGTGTTGTTGATTCTCAAGCAACAATTGTTGATGGTAATCGTGTTGTATTATACGTATGGTACGACAATGAGTTTGGCTACAGCTGTCAGGTTATTCGTGTTATGCACGATATGGCTGAAGTTGAATACCCAAGCTTACCTCGCTAATAGCGAAATGTAATAAAAAGCCAGCTTTTGCTGGCTTTTTTAGTTTTTGAACTTAAATCGGTGTGATACTCTTTAAAAATTATTTTTACAAGTGAATTACACTTCCTAAACGATAAAGACAAAAAGTTAATGTTTGTCTGCGACTATTATGTCGTTAATTTTTAAAAGAAGGTTACGGATGAAAATCAGCAGTAATTTTGACAGTGGTAATATCAAGGTACTTGCGAACAACGACCCACTCGATATTCAACTTGCTATTAACAATGATAATGAATCTGAGTTTTTTCAGTGGTTTCATTTTCGTTTAGAAAGCACACCTTTTTTACAGCATAAAATGCAAATTGGTGGGTTAGAAAAATCAGCATACCCAGAAGGGTGGGATGACTATCAAGCGGTAGCATCATATGACCGTCAAACTTGGTTCCGTGTTCCTACATCATATGAAAAAGGCACTCTCACTATTGATTTCGAACCTGAACAGAGTCATACCTATTTTGCTTATTTTGCACCTTACAGTTATGAACGTCATTTAGACCTACTTTATTGGGCACAAAGCAATGATGCATGCGAAATAGAGACACTAGGTGAAACACTAGACGGTCGTGATATCAGTTTGCTAACAATTGGTGAACCCGAAGAAGGCAAAAAGAAAATTTGGATCACCGCTCGCCAGCACCCTGGGGAGACAATGGCAGAGTGGTTTGTCGAGGGCCTACTCCATAAACTTTTAGATGACGAAGACCCGCATGCGGCTGCGTTACTTTCTAAAGCTGTTTTCTATGTAGTGCCAAATATGAACCCAGATGGCAGTGTGCGTGGTCACCTTCGTACGAATGCAGTGGGTGTAAACTTGAATCGTGAGTGGGCTGAGCCAAGTCTTGAAAAATCACCAGAAGTTTTCTACGTGTTAAATAAAATGCACGAAACTGGTTTAGATTTGTATTTAGATATTCATGGTGATGAAGCCCTACCTTATAACTTCGTAGCTGGTAGTGAAGGTATCCCAAGTTATGATGCGCGTTTAGAATCATTAGAAAATGACTTTAAAGCAGCACTGCTCACTATCACGCCAGAGTTTCAAGACGAGTTTGGGTATCCAAAAGATGCGCCAGGTGAAGCTAACTTAACGGTTGCATCTTGTGCGGTAGGTGAGGCGTTTAAAGCGTTGGCTTACACGATTGAAATGCCGTTTAAAGATAACGCGAACCTTCCAGACCCATATTATGGCTGGTCTGATAGACGTTCATATCAATTTGGTCAAGATACACTAGCTGCAATCGTTTCAGTTGTAGATAAATTAAGATAATAATCAACAGTAAAATCAAAAGGTAGCACTTAGTGCTGCCTTTTATGTATAAAAACAATGAGGATGAGTTGTGGACACATTTGGACAGTTTCTAGATAACTTAGATGGCATGTTGGGGGGAGCAGCTTGGTTCCCATACGTATTACTTGGTGTCGGTTTATTCTTCACCATTTATCTTAAATTCCCACAGATCAGATATTTCAAACATGCCTGTAAGGTGGTAACCGGTAAATTTGATAAAAAAAGCCACGAAGGTGACACAACGCACTTTCAAGCGCTTGCTACTGCGCTTTCAGGCACCGTTGGTACGGGTAACATCGGCGGTGTGGCATTGGCAATTTCAATTGGTGGTCCCGCGGCACTATTTTGGATGTGGATGACCGCATTCTTCGGTATGACTACTAAATTCGTAGAGGTAACCCTATCTCACAAATATCGTGTTAAAACAGATGATGGCACCATGGCTGGTGGTCCAATGTACTATATGGATCGTCGTCTAAACATGAAATGGTTGGCAGTATTGTTTGCCGTAGCCACTGTAATTAGCTCTTTTGGCACAGGTAGCTTGCCGCAAATCAATAATATTGCTCAGGGTATGGAATCAACCTTTGGCTTCGAGCCTTGGCATACGGGCGGTGTGTTATCTATCTTGCTTGCACTTGTTATTCTTGGCGGTATTAAACGTATTGCTGCAATTACTTCTCGCGTTGTGCCACTAATGGCAGCAGTTTATATCATTGGTGCATTAGCCGTTATCTTCTACAACATTGAAAATATTGCACCATCTTTTGCTGCTGTATTTACTAACGCTTTCTCGGGCTCTGCTGCAGCGGGTGGTTTCTTAGGAGCATCATTTGCATACGCTTTCAACCGTGGTGTAAACCGTGGTTTATTCTCTAACGAAGCAGGTCAAGGTTCTGCACCAATTGCACACGCATCAGCTAAAGCGGACGAGCCAGTATCTGAAGGTATGGTGTCAATTCTTGAACCTTTCATCGATACTATCATCATCTGTACTTTAACCGGTTTAGTGATCCTTTCTTCAGGTGTGTGGACTGAAAAGTTTGAAACGCAGTTTGAGCGTTCTTCAATGGTCATTGTACAAGGTCATTATTCTGAAGATAAAGAACAAGATCGTCTAGCGCTATACAAATATCTAAATGATGAAAAAGATCATGGTGTTGAGCTTTTTAATGGTGAGTTACACTCTATTCAAGGTAAAGCGGTAGAGAAAGATTTTACTATTATTCACTCTCGTTCAATTGCTGAAGATGTGCGCTTCGGTTTAACTGAAAAACACGTTTACACGGGCACTATTGAGATTAAAGATGGTATGCCTGTCGATAAAGATATTATGGTTACAGGTAAATCATTGGTCCATTCTGCTGAGCTGACAACTAAAGCGTTTAGTCGAGGCTTCTTTGGTGAGAATGGTAAATATATCGTATCGATTGGCCTACTATTATTTGCTTTCTCAACAGCAATTGCTTGGTCGTATTATGGTGACCGTGCAATGATTTATTTACTAGGCAGTAAATCAGTCATGCCTTACCGTGTGTTTTATGTAGCTGGTTTCTTTTGGGCATCGTTTGCAGACACCACTTTAGTATGGAAGCTAGCAGCAGTCGCAATTGTGGTGATGACATTGCCAAACTTATTCGGAATTTTCTTACTAAGAAAAGAAATGAAGGAATCCGTTGCTGATTATTGGGATAAATTTAATAAAGAGCACCCAGAAGAAACTAATAAGAATATGCAGAATGATCAAAACCAAAACTTTAAGCAACAAGTAGAAGAAAAATAATCATTATGTAGTTTCTAATTATAAGACTTTTCGTATAAAAACGAGTAAAATGGCGTCTTCTGAGACGCCTTTTTTGTATCAACAGGAGTCATATATGGCAATAGTTTCTTGTCCAAGTTGTAACGAGTCTATTTCAAGTAAAAATAAGGCTTGTCCACACTGTGATTTTCAGCTCGGAGAAGTCAGTGAAGAGCAATTAGCTCGTATTGCTGCACGTAAAAGAGTTAAGAAACAGCAGATGTTTATGAATCACTCTTTTCTTGCTTTGATCCTTTTCCTCGGTGGTTTCTTATACCTTTATTCACGCCAACCAGCTCCTGATTCAGTTGAAATGTTGTTAACAAGAGGTGCCATCGCGATTGGTTGTATTTGGTATTTAGTAAACAGAATTATTTTAGTGTATTTAAAAAAGAAAAAGTGACATGAACATAGACAGCTTAGTAAATAATTTAACTTCCGAATTATTTGAGCGTTTGCAGTATGGGGCCTCAACAGGTAAGTGGCCTGATGGCACTGCTCTGACAGAAGCTCAAAAAGAGCAAACAGTACAACTTGTTATGCTTTATCAAGCCAAAGTGGCTAAGACTAATGAGCAATTCACTATCAATGCAGAAGGTGAAATGGTCCAGAAGTCAAAAAGAGAACTACAACAAGAATTTAAAAAAGAAAATGAAATAGCTAGGTTCAGTGAAAATGATCTTTAAACACCTATTTACACCAAAATGGAAACACCCAAAAACTGAAGTAAGACTTCAGGCGCTTAACAAGTTAGAGCAAGACAAGGATGCCGATGTTTTAAAGACGATGGCATTAGAAGATAATTCGACTGAAATAAGACAAAAAGCATTAAATAAATTAAATAATTTGAGTCTTTGGTGGCAAGCCTATAAACAAGACCAAGCCCTAAAAGATATCGCAGAACAACATATTAGTAGTGCAGTACTAAAAGGTAAGAGTGAACTTGATTGTTCTATTCGCCAAGAGTATGTGGAACGATATGCATCGAAGCGTGTGCTAGAGAAGTTAGCTTTCTCTGAATCAGACTTAGAAATTCGAGTGAAGTTATTAAAGCGTCTTGCTCAGCCTAAACTGATAGAGCAAAGCTTTAAACAAAACGATGAACAACTACAGCTATTACTTTTACCTTTAGTTGAGCAATATGGGTTACAAAAGCAATTGTTAAAATCAGCGAAAGGCCAAGCGCAAGCCGCACTTGAGCATGCCGTTGAGCAGCAAAAGCTGGCAAAAGAAAAGCCGGCTGAAGTACTCATGCAAGTAAAAATGATTTTAGCTAAGCTGAATGCGCTCAAAGAGAAGCACAATTATCAAGAAGTAAACAACCAACTCGGAATTTTAACTGAGCAGTGGCAAGGTCTAGAATTGTCTTGGTTAGATGAAGAAGCTGTTAAAGAAAATCAGCAAAAGTACAACGCAATAGAAGCGCGTATCTCTTCACATTTAACTGCTTTAAAAGCGGAGTTTGAAGCAGTAGAAAAAGCTGAGCAAGCGCAGCGAGAAAAAGATGCTTTTATAGTAGAAGTTGAATCACAATTGAATCTAGCCGAACAAGCATTAGTAAATGCACTGGAGCAGTTAGATGTGTCAAAACAGAATGAACTAGATACTCAGATCAGTCAGGTACGTAGTAGAGTAATATCCAGTGCTTACACTGCTGAACTCGTTAAGCATTTAGACAGGCTTGCAGATTTTGAAAGTCAATTGAAGCAATTACCTGAATTGGTTGAAGCAAATCAAGCTGCACAAACTGCACTTGACGCACTTGCTGGTGTGACACCATCAACAGAGTTGAGTGAGCTTGATGACACATTAAATGCACAAAAGTCAGCATACAATAATGCGAAAGGCATCATTGAACAACTACCTAGCACATTAAAAAAACCAGCTAAAGCAAAGCTCAGTTCGTTAAGCAAACAATTTAAATCAGTCATGGCTGAACAGCTTAATGCACAACAAAATGAGCTTAAACAAGCTAGACGTAAAGCTAAAGACGTTCAGCGACTACTTGAGCAAGGCCGAAGCAAAGTTGCTTTTGGTGTGTTTAAGGGCTTCACTGAGCACTTCGAGTGTTTAACCGCAGCAAACCAAGCTCAACTTGAACAACTTCGACAGCAAATCTCTTCGCAGTTAGATGATATTCGTGATTGGCAAAAGTATGCGTCAGCGCCAAAACGTGTTGAGCTTTTAACCGTTTTAGACAGTCATATTGAGAGTTGTGATTTAGCGCCTAAACAACGCGCTGATTTAGTTAAAAAGTTGCGTGCACAATGGCATGAATTAGGTAGAGTTGATACATACGAAGAGAAGCTTCAAGCGAAACAGTTCGATGAAAAGCTAGAGTTGCTATTTGCACCTTGTCGCACGTTTTTTGCTGAGCAGGAGCAACAGCGTGAGCAAGCAAAACTTGCGCGTGAAGCTTTGATTGCAAAAATGTTAGAGCTTGCCGCAACGGACACATCAGTAGAAGGGTTTAACTGGCGTGAATTTGAAAGCCATTTCAACAAGCTAACTAAACAGTGGCGAGCAGCCGGCAGTGTTGATAGTGACGTATACAAATTATTGAATAATGAATATAAAACGAAGGCTAAACTCATTGGCGATGCGATTCGTTCACAGCATGAACACAACGCAAATTTAAAGCAAGGACTCGTAAATACTGCAGCGGAGCAAATGGCAGATGAAGACTTAGCACAGGCATGCGACGTTTTGAAATCGTTACAAAAGCAGTGGCAAAAAATTGGTTTTGCTGGCAACAAGAAAGAAAACCAGTTATGGCAAGCTTTCAGAGAGCATAACGATGCTGTTTTTACGAAACGTAGTGCGGAGTTTGAATCTCAAAAAGCAGCGAAAGATGCATTGAACTTAGATCAGCAGCGACAATTTGATGAAATTAAGTCGCAACTGACTGAACAAGATAGTGCAGCTGATATTACAAAGCTGATTTCTCAGTTATCTGAAATTGATTTTCTACCATCAGTCAAGAAACAAGCTCGAAAGTTGATTACTGAATTAGAGCAAAAGTTAGAAGAACTTGAGCAGGTTGCCAATACCGCAAGATTTGACGCGTTAAAAGTGGCGCTTGAAAATGGTAGTAAGATCCCAACTGAGTTTATTAGTAAAATCGATGTTAATTTGTCTAGTGAACAGCTTATATTACGACTTGAAATCTTATCAGACAAATTGAACAATGAGCATACTAACCCAGAGCGTATGGCAGAACAAATTGCTATGTTAGATGATAAATTGCAAGGTCAAAATGTAGATTTTGATTATTATTTATCTGCATATTTATCAAATACGGCCAATACTGAGTTACAGTCTGATAGGTTGCTAAGACTCCTTTAGATATAACTGGTCTTAAAACACAAAACCACGCAATAGCGTGGTTTTGTGTTCTTGGGGCAACTTCAAAATTTTTCCTGAAAGAAAAAGTTTGGGCCGTGGTTAATGTAAAATTTCATTGAGTGCAGTATCAAGTGTTTTAAACTTGAAATTAAAACCTTGCTGTTCCAGCTTTTTTGGGATGACATTTTGTCCATAAATTAATAAGTCCGACATCTCTCCAAATAGCAGCTTCAAAACAAATTCAGGCATAGGGAACAAAGCAGGGCGATTTAAGGTTTTTGCAAGTAAATGCGTAAAATTAGTGTTACTAACAGGTTTAGGCGCCGTCAAATTGAATGCGCCATGTGCTCTTTCATCTTCAAGTAAAAATATAATGGCATTGACCATGTCATCAATATGAATCCAAGACATCATTTGCTTTCCTGACGCCATTCTGCCGCCTAGTCCTAACTTAAAAGGAGGCAGCATTTTGTCCAATGCCCCTCCTTGTTTACTAAGAACAATACCAGTTCGTAGCAGGCAAACTCTCACATCAGGAGACTGTGCTTGCAATGCAAGTTCTTCCCATTGTTTGCAAAGTTGATGACTAAATTCAGGGTAGGTTGATGAGAATGATTCGTCGATAACTTTTTCTGAAGCTTGGCGACCATAAAAGCCAATCGCACTCCCAGATATAAGCACTTTAGGCGGTGTATCACTGGCGTTTATTTTTGAGACTATTTTCTCAGTAATGCTTAAACGGCTTTGAAATATGTGTTGCTTTTGTTGAGCGCTCCAACGTTTATCTGCGATGGGCTCTCCAGCAAGATTGATGACCGCGTCAAGATTATCGAAATTGATATCTTCAAGGTCATCTATAAAATTTATTGGATTGGGTAAAGAAGTTTTAGCTTTTCTTATGCTTCTGGTTAAAGCTATTAATGTGTGCTTGTCAGCGAGCAGTTTACACAGTGCAGAACCGATTAATCCCGTTGCACCTGTTATCAATATGTTCATCCTACAACCTTAGCGCTTTTAACTGGTTTTGTTACGTTGAAAAATCATTGATGGATCAACTAAGTATTGTTGAAGTAGAATAAATGTAAACTTGTTTTCAAAGGAATTTCTGTGTCGTCTCTTCAAGGTTTAAGTAAAAGCTTAGTGATCATTGCATCACTGTTTATCGTGTTAGCAGGCCTAAAACTTGCCACAGATATAATTGTGCCCTTTATACTAGCTGCGTTTATAGCGATTATTTGTAGTCCGTTACTACGATTCTTTGCCCGTTATAAGGTACCCAAAGGTATTGCTATTTTACTTATCATGTTAATGATAGTTGCCGTTGGCTCCAGTCTTGCTGGCCTCGTAGGTCAATCTCTGAATGACTTCTCGCAACAATTGCCACAATATAGGGAAGATCTCCAAGGTCGATTTGTTTGGTTGGTGGATACTGCTGCGCGTTATAATATTTTAATCGACAAACAACAGCTGATCTCTTTATTTGATCCCGGCAAGATGATAGATGTGGCAACCAATATGCTGACAGGCTTTGGTGCAGCCATGGCGAATATTTTCTTAATCATCTTAACAGTGGTGTTTATGTTATTCGAAGCACCGATGATCAATAAGAAAGTACATTTGGCACTGGATGACCCTGAAATGCGACAAAAACAAATTGATAAATTTTTAGAGTCTATTAATTCTTATTTGGGTATTAAAACTCTGGTTTCTTTAGCAACAGGGCTTTGTGCTTCATTATTACTTTGGATTTTAGATGTCGACTACTTTGTCTTATGGGGTGTTGTTGCGTTTTTGCTAAACTATATTCCTAATATCGGATCTATCATTGCTGCAGTGCCTGCGGTTTTAATTGCACTTATTACCCAAGGCCCTTTAGTGAGCGGTTTTGTTGCAATAGGTTATGTGGCGATAAACACAATAATGGGGAACGTTATCGAACCTAAGTACATGGGGAAGGGACTTGGGTTATCGACACTTGTGGTATTCTTGTCTTTAATCTTCTGGGGCTGGCTATTTGGTACCGTTGGAATGTTGTTATCAGTACCTTTAACTATGGTGGTGAAAATTGCATTGGAAAATAGCGAAGAAGGGCAGTGGCTGGCTACGATGCTAGGCAGTGATGAAGAGACTGAATCAAAGATATGTTAAAAATTAACAATGGCGCTTAGTGAGCGCCATTTAATTCTGATTAGTAATTTAATTTCAAATCTTCAATATGGCGGATATAAAGACGTATCTTGCATGCTTTATATGCAATAGCTGCTTTGGTTGAGTTAGGCATTTTATGGAGGTAGCGCCATCTACAGCTGTCTTCAATGTAGTTATCTTGGTGTTTTAAGCTTCTTATTATTATCGGTAACAATTGAGTATTTCCGGTGTTTTTTTCAAGCTCTTCCATATCCATCACAAGCTTTTTAGTCCAGATAGTTCTTTCCCTTTCTAATGTTTCAATCTTGTTATCAAGGCACTTTATAAATACTTTTGCTTCATCAGGAGAATTACTTTTCATTGGCCTACACTCTTTGAGCTCATTGGCAAGAGTTGAAAGTGATAATAGTGATAATCCTGCACAAAAAAGTAATCTAAAAAATTTAGTCATATTTAAACTCAATAATAAACGATGCACCGCCTAATGAAGCAGAGCCCACTTCTATGTTACCTTGATAATCATTCACCAAGTCGGACACAATTGCTAGACCAACGCCATGTCCTGATTCATAAGTATCTAAACGAGTGCCGCGTTGTAATAGTTTTTTGCGTTCACTGGCTTCAACACCCGGCCCATCATCGCAAATTTCAATCTTCAGGGTCTTTTCATCACTCGTGACATTAACATGGACAGTGGTTACACAGGCTTTACAGGCATTGTCGATAAGGTTGCCAAGTATTTCCATTAAGTCTGTTTTATCGCCTAGAAACTTAGTTTTATCAGAGCAATTCGATTTAAAATCAATTACTTTCTCATGATATACTTTTTTCATCGCATTTAAAATCGATTCAAGTACAGGCGCAACAGAAGTGGTTTTCTTCCAAGCGTCAGTACCACCAGTTGCAGCACGCTTTAACTGATGTTCGATCATGCTGTTGATTCTATCGAGTTGCTCTTGTGCGTCATTATCATTGGCCATGGGGCTAGATTTTAATATGGCCAAAGGTGTTTTTAGCGCATGTGCTAAGTCGCTTAATGACGCTCTGTAACGTTCTTTTTGTCTACGTTGAGACTCAAGGAGTAAATTTAGATCTTCTGTAATAGCTTGGAGCTCAACAGGGTAAGTATGTGACAAGCGCTCTTTTTTACCTGACTCAATCGCTTTAATCTCTTTGTCTAAACGCTGCAGAGGACGCATATTCCAGATAAAACCCAAACTCATTAAAAGTGTCATGATGGCACCGATAATTAACATCCAAGTCATTAATGTGCCAGTAAACTCAGACAATATATCTTCTAAAGCGTTATCGTCTCGTAAAAGAATAAATACAGCTTGCTGAGATTGTTCGGCATTACCAAGGATCACAGTTAGGCTGAGCTGCCAATATGCATTGCCTTGATAGTGAACTTGTTTGAATTCGGATGCACCTGTTTCAGAGTCTATTGAATCAGGGTTAAATTCGAGTGAGACAGCAGACTCTGAATACCAAACTAAGTCACTATTTTGGTAAATAAGTGCAAAAGTATGGGAATCTATGCGATTTAATTCGGGCGCCAATATAGTGTTGGGCATTTTCACTGATTCATCAATAAACTCGACTTCTGAAATGAGAGAATATAAGTGCGCTTCTAAGTTTTTTTCGGTAGCATCCACGAGTGATGCATAATAGGCACTGCTCACTGAGTAAAACAACACTGGAAGGGCGATTATAAGTACAAAAACAAGGACGAAGCCTTGTCTTATTTTCAATGGTACCTGGGTTGAATTTACCACTGATTTTTAAACCTGTAGCCTCTGCCTCTGAGTGTTTCGACAGGGTTCAGTAAGCCTTCAGGGTCGAGTTTTTTACGCAGTCTAAGAACAAAAACTTCTATAACATTCGAATCTAAATCGAAGTCTTGATCATAAATATGTTCAGTGAGTTCAGATTTGGAAATTACCTTTTGCGGGTTTACCATTAAGTACTCAAGCACTTTGTATTCGTAGGCGGTGAGTGTTAATTCTTTTTCATTGACCCAGACTTGTTGAGAGCGAGTATGGATTTTTACGGGACCGATATTAATTTCAGGATTTGCCTGTCCTGCACTTCGACGAATAAGTGCGTTACAGCGAGCTACAAGCTCTTCAACATGAAATGGCTTTGTTAAGTAGTCATCAGCACCGGCATCAAGGCCTTCTACTTTATCCTGCCAACGTTCACGGGCAGTTAGAATTAAAATAGGAATTGTCACACCCGCTTTTCTGGCACGTTTAATCAGTTCGATACCGTCAAGTTTAGGCAGACCTAAGTCAACCACTGCCAAATCGAGCGGATATTCTTGTAAATGGAACAAACCAGATTCACCATCATGGCATAAATCGATACTGTATTTTTCTTTTTCAAGCGCTGAACGTAAATTTTCAGCTAGTTGAATATCATCTTCGATCACTAAAATTCGCATACTAATCCTTCTTCACTTTACCTGTATTTTTATCTACTTTAAGGTCAACAATGCGTCCGTCTTTTTGCAAGATCCTTACGACAAAATAGGTGTTTTCTTCTGATACTTTTAACGTTTTTCCCGCATATTTTGCTAGGGCCAGCGTAATAGCTTGTTTTTTGTCGATGTTGGTTTTATTGCTAGCATTGATTGTCGCTGATACCAGTGACAAACTTAAACTAATAATAAAACTAACTAATGTTAGACGCATTTTGAGCTCCAGATACAGGGCTGCTTAACAATTGTGTTCAGAATATAAGTTAACGAATTAACCAAAGCTGAACTTGTCGTTAAGGCAAAACCTTTTTATACGGTTTAACAACACTGTGAGCATATACGCCAGCAGCGATATATGGATCTGCATCAGCCCACTGCTGAGCAGCTTCAAGAGAATCAAACTCTGCAATAACAAGTGAGCCCGTAAAGCCTGCTGAACCTGGGTCTTCACTATCAATAGCTGGAAGTGGGCCTGCTGAAAATAAACGGTCTTGCTCTTTTAAAGCGATGAGTCTTTCCAAATGCGCAGGACGAGTCGCCAAACGCTTTTCTAAAGAATTCTCCACATCAGTAGAGTAGATCATATACAACATAAAATTCACTTTATTCAGGTCTGCATAAAATTGTATGCAATGGTAATCTTTCCATACACCCTTTGTAAATGGCAATGCTGCGAGACGCGATGTTTCACGTTAAAAACTTGATAACAGTAACCTATGACGGTAGAGTCGGGCGGTAGAAAAAATAATAACAACAGGATGACGTTTTAATGAGTGCGAACAGAGAGCATTTTAGTTCAAAACTAGGTTTTATTTTAGCTGCTGCAGGTTCCGCAGTAGGTATAGGCAACTTAGTTGGTTTTCCCGTTTCTGCAACAAAAAATGGTGGTGGGGCCTTCCTTTTAGTTTATGCATTATTTGTGGCTTTTATCTGCTTGCCTGTCATGATGGCTGAAATGGCCATGGGTCGAAAAGCACAGAAAGACCCATATGGTGCGTATAAATCTCTATCTGGTAATGACAAAAGTTGGTCTTTTGCTGGTGGCCTAGCAGTGCTTACCCCTTTTATGATTGCTGTTTTCTATATGGTGATTACGGTTTGGATTTTTGGTTATCTTGCACAAACAGCACTCGGTAACTTGGATATGCTCGCTAACCCAGACCATTTTGGTCAGTTTATCAACCAAAATACAGTTTTTGGTTACATGGTTGTGGTTGCAATCATTGTGAACTTAATTTTGGCTGGTGGTGTAAAAAAGGGTATTGAAAAAGCGGCTAAGTTTTTAATGCCTGCGTTGTTTGTGCTACTGGTAGGCCTAGTTGTGTATGTTTTAACTTTAGATAATGCCATGGCCGGTGTTGAGTATTACATTGTTCCTGACTTTACTAAGATGGACGCCAGTGTTTTAAACGGTGCATTGTCTCAAGCCTTTTTCTCGTTATCTTTGGGTATGGGTATCTTAATGACCTATGCATCATATATCTCAAAGAAAGATGACATTGTAGGAGGTGCGAAAATGGTTGCTATCACCGATTCGTTAGTTGCGTTTATTGCAGGTCTTATGGTGTTACCGGCTATTTTTAGCTTTAACCCAGCAACTAATCCAGAAGAATTGTCAGATTCATCAGTTTCAATGATTTTCGTGTATTTACCTAAAATTCTTTTAGCACTGCAAGCTGACATTGGGTATACCGGTGCGTCAATTGTGGCTTTTGTTTTCTTCTTACTGGTATTCTTTGCAGCAATTACATCTCTTGTATCGATTGTTGAAGTGCCGACGGCAGCATTGATTGAAGCAAAAGGGGTAAGCCGAAAAGTTGCACTATTAATTTTAGCCTGTGCCACAGGTTTATTAACTGTGCTGTGTACGATGTCATTTGGTATGGTTGACTGGCTAACTCAGTTTGTCAGTTACGGTGGCGCTGACAAGAGTATGTTCGATATCGTTTACGATGTTTTCTACGACACAATTTTACCGCTTAACGGTTTAATGGTGTGTTTATTTGTAATTTATCGTTGGAAGAAAGCAAAGCTTTCTGAAGAACTGTCTCAAGGTTGTGCCAGTTATACTGGAAGTTTTATGGAGAAATATGTGAATTTTTCACTATCTACTTTTATACCTGTCATACTCTTACTCATCTTTGTAAATACTGTCGCTACTAAGTTTTTTGCGGTAAGCCTATTTGGCTTCTGACTTACATAAAAAATAACACAAATAAAGGCCGATTTTTCGGCCTTTTCTATACCCATTCTCTTAGTTAAGTTATCTATTTTAAGGTAAGGAAAACTTATCGATAACGAGGCTGAAATTTGTATTTCGTTATTCTCGATAATTGCCCCTGCATTGCTTTAACTGCTGCATCCATGATGTCGTAAATAAGAAATTTTTAGTGAAGCTAGTATCAGTTTTAGTCCTTGAAAATGATTGTGTATCATTGGGTATTAGTTTCTAACCTGTAGTGATTCTTATCCCAGAGTCTAAATAGCTGCCAACTCCTATGGTGAACATCCATAAGCCCCATAAGCTATGCTCTAGTACACACACCATCAATGAGCGACTGTGCGCATAAGTGTAAGAAAATAAAAGCCCGCCAGCGAATGAAAGGGCAACAGCAACCCAGTTATCATAAACGCAATGGGCTAAAGCAAAGCTGAGCGCACTTAAAAAGATACGCACATTTTTGCTTGGTAGAATATGCTTATAACGATGGAAGAAATAGCTTCTAAAAATGAGTTCCTGAGGCAAAACAGAGAGCAGTGGATATGCAATTAATAAAATTAACCATTGAGAGGTTTCATTTTTTGGCATTGCAAACCAAAGTGTTTGATTTGCTAAGCCAAATAACATGGCACTAAATAAGGCTCCAATGAAGAAGCCTGTAAAAAGTCGATGTTTGACCTGTGAGAATTGACCTAAAGAAGTTAAACGAAAGCGTTTAAAATGCGGGTCCGTAAGCAACAGAAAAGTGCAAACAATCATTAAGATCAGTAAAGCAGGGAACAACCAACTAGATAGATAGTCTTTAAATAAATAAGTAAACAGAGGCAAGCAAAAAAATACGCCACAGAGCTCAAACCAACGATATTGAGAAGCAGTCAAAGGCAAACCCCATACTTAAATAGAACTAAGAAAGTATAGTTTGCCTGTAGACTAAAACAGCGACATTTTTATTAAATCTGCTGGGTTATTTTTTATTTTCTTGTTCTTGAAACCCATCCGGTAAGTATTCAAAAACTCGGAAAATAGTGAGTAATACAGCAATAAATGTGGCAATTGCGAGACCAAATACTTTGAAATTAACCCAAAAGTCGAGAGAGAAGTTATAGGCGACATAGAGGTTCAAGACTGCAATACTGATTAAGAATACAAACCAAATCGTATTGAGCTTTTCATACACAGATTTTGGTACATCCACCTTTAATTCTTTCTCACCTTGTTTCTCAGCTGCGGTTTTTAGCATACTGAGTAGAGCCGCTTTTACGAGGTTCTTATTAAATATAAATCGAGAAATGATCAAAGCAGTCGCAAGTAACCCATAAATGGCTGTGGTCTTCCACATAATGTACTGTTCATCTTGGAATATGATTGTCATCCCGCCTAGAAGTAAGGCAATAACACAGAAGACCCAAGTTTTGGTAGAGATTTTACCCTTAGTGAAATGTTGATATGCAATTTGCAGTAATGATATACCAACCAATACCGCAGTCGCCCAGAATATATCGACCATTTTGTAGACTAAGAAAAATAGGATAAGGGGTAAGTATTCAAATAATGCAGTCATATATACCTCTCTTAAATTACGTCCTACAACAAAGTATTAACAATATTCTGGTAAGACTGCAAGTTGACATTCACAAAAAATATTTTTAGGCTCTGCCACCCTCTAGCAGTAATAAAATAGTATATATGAACAAGTCAGAATTAGTATCGGCCATGGCGGCACACAGCGAGTTAACGAAAAAGGATTCTCAGGCAGCTTTGAATAGTATTTTGGCGGCTATAAAGAAACGCTTATCTGAGGGCGATCAGGTGCCTATCTCTGGTTTTGGTACGTTTGCATTGAGTTATCATCCAGCAAAAATGGGCAGAAATCCGCAAACGGGTGAAGAGATCATGATTGAAGGGGCAAATAAGGTACAATTTAAAGTTGCTAAGGCGCTGAAAGACGCCTTAGCAAACTAAGCTTCAAGTATGACTGAGTAACTATTTTTGGGTAGCAGCTTTCATCGTCGCAACAAAGCTCTGTAACGAGTCTAGCATTGCGCTTGGCTCGTTCAGGTTTTGCTCGATAATTTTAACTACAGCAGAGCCTGAGATTGCACCAGCGGCACCAGAGTTTAGTGCGGCTTTCACATCCTCTGGCGTTGAAATACCAAATCCTAACAATGCAGGTGCTGCATGATATTCCTTTAATTTTGAAATCATAGAATCAGCAGGCATTTGCGCTTTAGTTTCTGTGCCGGTGACTCCAGCACGTGAAAGCAGGTAGGTGTAACCGCGGCCATAACTTGCACAAGTTCTAACTGTATCATCATCTGCGTTTGGTGTTGCAATGAAGATAGGCTCAATGTCTGCAGCTTTTGCAGCGTTTCTAAACATCTTAGATTCATGAAGCGGTACATCAGCCACTAAAATTGAATCTACGCCTGCTTCTTTAGCATCTTGATAAAAAGTGTCAATACCGCGCGCAAAAATAAGGTTTGAATACAGTAACAGTCCAATCGGAATATCCTGATTGTATTCTCGAACTTGTTTAATGATATCAAAGCAGTCCTGGGTATTAATATTTTGCTCTAGCGCTCTAATATTTGCAGCTTGAATAACTGGGCCATCCGCAATCGGATCTGAAAATGGAATACCTAGCTCTAACGCATCCGCACCACCGTCGATCAAGCTTTTAATGATCTCGAAGCTCAGTTCTTTA
>Ga0209992_10001623_pt1 | contig 22889 bp, 24 predicted proteins | sample 2SBtaG_2_FD_182564 | JGI IMG/M metagenome (GOLD analysis project Ga0209992, IMG submission 182564) | Deep subsurface microbial communities from Kolumbo volcano to uncover new lineages of life (NeLLi) - 2SBTROV12_ACTIVE470 metaG (SPAdes)... | ecosystem: Environmental > Aquatic > Marine >... | reverse complement strand
GCGAGGTTTTAATAATATGCGAAAGATTGACGCAGGATTATTGTTTGTCTTCAAGGCGTAGCAACAGGCGCATAGCAGGGCTACGCAACTGTTGCTACAACGCAGAAGACGGACAATAAGACAAGTCCAGATTGGTATATTATTGAATCCTCGCTCCTAAACCTGGCTGTTGACTAAACCCAGGGTGAATCTCAACACATTCCAGCTTAGATTATATTCGTCCGGCTAAATCAGACTTATCCGCTAATACCGGTTTCAGTATAAAAGATCATTAACTGTTATCGTTCACCTTGGCCAAAGTCGATAAACCTCGCTCGTCCGCACCAGACGGCAACGGCTTACCTGGAGATTGTATCCACGAAACTATATCCTTCCATGGAATATCCGCCTGTAAATCACGCAGCAACATATGGTAACCATTTTCATAAATGGCAACCTTAACTAAGCCGCTATCGTCATTAACCGGTAATGAACTAAGCGCCTTATAGATTGGAACCCTTGGTATGATCTCATCCTTTTCACCGTACAAAAACAAAGTTCTTCCGTTAATTCCCGACGATTTTCGCATCGCATTATCCATCAGGTTCACCAGACCATAAACAGCCTCAACCCGTGTTTCTTTTATAACCAATGGGTCTCTACCCAGAGCTCTGAGCATTTCAATATTATCTGAGGGCTTAACACCGACACCTTCACCTGTCACAGTCATCCAGGGTACACTATGTGCAGTAACCCATAACAATAACTGCTGATACCACGGCATTAACTCCCAACCCCATACCGCAGGGGCCGACAGTATGACTCCATCAACATCCGGCATGCTACCACTTTGCATCGCAACAATAACCACAGCACCACCCATACTTTCGCCTAACAGATAAACCGGAATGTTAGGATGTCTCCCTTTTATTTGTCGTGTGAATTCTTCTAAATCATTCGTATAGGCAGGGGTACCAGACCAATACCCTGGACTTGGAGAAGCCCCAAAACCACGCTGATCAAACGCATAACTGGCTATTCCAAGAGTACTTAAATATCGCCCGGTATCAGAAAAAAAATTACTGTAATCATTAAACCCATGGACAGCAATTATTATTGCTCCGGGTTCTCCGGACTCCGGCATCCAACGACGTACAGGAAGCCTTATATCATCTTTTGTTAAGAAATCCGTCTCCGTCAATTGCGGTAGTCGAACCGCATGACCTGGCGGATAAATTGACGGCATACATGCAATAAATAGAAACAATGCGCCAACAACACTGCTCGGAAATATTAATTTCATACCGCTTTTGCCTGTTCTGATACACAAACTGGAATGGGTTTGATTGCGTCTGTCACAAACAAACAACCAAAGCCTCACATTCGCATCCCATTGAATTATCTAATTACTTTCCATTTAATTAGACTCTATGTCTAATTGTAGTCCATGTCATTACTATGGCAATGTTGAACAAAGCTGTAGTATTTGATCTGTATTCAAAAATTCTTCCTTTTATTGATTTTTCCCTAAAGATATAATTTCCAATCTGTTTTTAACATCGGCAATATATTCCATGCAAATAGCCAAATTACCTCTAAGTCTTTTCATTTTGTTGCTTCTCTCTACAGCAGATTGTTTTTCCGCAGAAGCGCTGCAATTCAAACCGGTTATGACCCTGGCAATGGCCAACAAAATGGCGGATGCCTGCGAACAAAAGGCCAAATCAGAAAACTGGAATCCCGTGAATATCGCTATATTCGACCAAGGAGGAAATCTGCAGTTGTTTCGACGTCAGGACGATGCTTACCTGGGCAGTATAAAAATCGCACAACTGAAAGGACACTCTTCGGCGGTATTGCCATTCTCGACTCGCCATCTTGGCGAAAAAATAGCTTACAAAGACCCGACTCGACCACACGGCATCGAACTGGTTCCCGGCGTAGTGGTCTTCCCAGGGGGCTTACCGGTTAAAACTCAATCCGGCCATCTGATTGGCAGGACGAATCCTGCGCTCAGACCGGTATCGATGCCATCCAAGAGTTATTAATGCATTAAAATCCAGGTAGCAAGAATCCGACTGGAATACAAAGCTCCGGAATCCGGTTAGCCCACTGAATTCGACAACGGCATATAAAACCAAGTTCCCTGTCAACACATCCATCCTCAAATAGCCATACCGTAGATCGCCTGGCAACCGACTTAGCTGCTGCGGAAAAGCAGGTTTTGTAACCAACTTCACAGAATAATCATCCGAACTGGCGATATGTATTGATTCGCAAGGCCATACCGATTATGAATACACCCAACTCTGAAACAAATAGAACACCGGTATAGATATTGCGGTGACCGAAAGCTAAGTTTATCGAACTCACCATACAATCTGAATCAACCGAAAAGTAATCGGACATTTTTTAAAAAATCGAAAAGGGTAGGGTAGCAATGAAAGATCATATCTATAAAACCTTACAAAATACATTTGGCTTTCAAGAATTTCGCGACGGTCAATATCAAGTCATAAATAGCCTGTTAGATGGCCATTCAGCTGCCGCTGTTTTCCCAACTGGCGGCGGAAAATCATTATGTTATCAGCTTCCGGCACTACTTCTACCAGGCATTACTTTGATCGTCTCACCCCTCATTGCTTTAATGAAAGACCAGATCGACGCTTTAAGCTTGAAGGGAATTTGCGCCCAAAGATTGGATTCCTCACTAACTGCAGAGGACTATCGTCACGTTATCAATCAACTTCGAGAAGGGCATTTAAAAATACTCTACGTTGCTCCCGAACGTTTTAACAATGAACGTTTTCGCGAAACCATACGTCCTTTGCATATTTCTTTATTCGCTGTAGATGAAGCACATTGTATATCCGAATGGGGGCATAATTTCCGTCCCGATTATCTAAAACTGGTCGGATTCGCCCACGACTTCCATGCAGAACGCATATTGGCTCTGACCGCCACCGCCACAGACCAGGTACTTAGCGACATTCAGCATAGTTTTGATATAGCCGATCAACATGCGGTACGAACGGGCTTCTATCGAGAAAATTTAAACTTGCGGATTACACCGGTCAGTTTCCATGATAGAAACCAGGTATTACTCGACAGCCTGAATAAAGAAGCATCCGGCGCTACAATTATTTACGTGACTTTGCAGCAAACCGCTGAGGATCTGGCAGAATATTTACAGGGGGGTGGTCTGCCGAGCAAAGCCTATCATGCGGGCATGAAGGACGAAAAGCGCAGCCAGATTCAAGAATGGTTCATGGCATCAGAGCAAGGGATCGTAGTTGCGACCATTGCTTTCGGAATGGGTGTCGACAAGGCGAATATCCGCTATATCTACCATTACAATTTACCAAAAAGTCTGGAAAACTACGCTCAGGAAATTGGCAGAGCAGGGCGTGATAACCTGTCTTCAGTCTGTCATATTCTAGCCTGCACAGACGATTTGACGATACTCGAAAACTTTGTCTACGGCGACACACCAGATCTGCAAGCAGTGCTGTGCTTAATCGAGAATATTTTTACTGGCGATGCGCAACTTGAAATCGATCTTTACGGGCTTTCTCATGAGACTGATATACGACCTCTGGTATTACGCACCTTACTCACATACCTGGAACTGGACGATTATTTGCAAGGAGGCACACCATTTTATCAAAACTACAGTTTCAAACCCTTGATGACTTCAACAGAAATTCTCAATCAATTCGAGGGCGACCGCAAACAATTTCTGACTGGCCTGTTTAAACAAGCGAGCAAAGCCAAAATCTGGTTTAACCTCGACCCGTCAACAGCGGCAACAGCGCTGCAAAGCGACAGAAATCGAATTATTCGTGCTCTGGACTGGTTGGCTGAAAAAGACATGCTGGAGGTTAAAGTTGCTGGTGTCAGACATCGATACCGACAGATCAAAAAACCTGATAACTTTAAAAGCCTGTCTGAACAATTATTTCAACGTATGCGAAAAAGAGAAACAGCAGAAATTAACCGACTGCATCAGGTATTGGAATTAATAAACAGTGATACTTGCCAAACAGCTCAACTTGCCAAACATTTTAGCGAACAACTCAAACAACCTTGCGGTCATTGCTCCTGGTGTTTACAGGGCAAAGTACAGTTAACCGAACGCGTCAAACACAACATACCGGAATCTATCGGAGAAAAAATAAGCATCTTTCTTTCCCAAAACACCCACTCCCATACAATTTTAAAATCCCCACGCCCCTTAGCCCGTTTTCTTTGCGGCATCCCGTCACCAGTATTAAGCCGTGGAAAATTCAAAAACGAAGCATTGTTTGGCACTTTAAGTGAAATACCTTTTCAGCAGGTGCTGGCATGGGCAGGGCGATTTCTTGATGGGAAGAGTTTAGGGTAGGGATTATGTCTATTCAGCATGTTTCGTGGTTAAGATGCTAGCGATTGATTATTTCGGACACACGAGTATGTCCATCTAAGCTCTGCTGCATCACCTCTGTTGCAAGAAGCCAGAACAACCAAGCTTACGTGCTTTCAGAGGAACAGTCACCGAATAAATCAGCTAATTTCCACACACATCTAACCACGCTGGATGCTCTTGAATCAGCCGCAATGCCTTTTTCAGCAATGATTTTCCAGGCTCCATTCGATGCCAGGTTGATGCACCAGAGGGATGTGGCAAAGGTATGATATCTATATCACGATTGTTACGAATGATCCGCTGTTTTGTTCCGACCACCTGTTTTAGCTTGTCAAAAGTCAACAACTGTTTGATCGCTAACTTACCCACCGGTATGAGCAGATCCGGCTCCAGTAAATCCAGTTCTGATTCCATCCACACCGAGCAGTTTTGAATTTCACGCTCTGTAGGCACACGATCCCCACCTTTTGGGTTTTTTCCTGGAAAACATCGACACACTGCAGCCATATAAACCCGGCTTCTGAAAAATTGTTCATCCAGTCCAATTTCATTGAACCATTTAAAAAGAGTTTTTCCGGCTGTCCAGGCGAAGGGCCTGGCAAATTCACCTTCTTTAGCACCCGGTGCCTGTCCAACAAGGACTATTCTTGATTCAACAGGCTGGCCGGTAACCACTGGCCCTACCATATCCGGACACAATGAACATGCTTTCAATACCTGTTGATGGACAATCAATTTTTCCGCTACGTTGATCATTCCGGTCGCTTCAAACGATACAACGCTGAAATATCTTCATCACCATAACCCTGCTCCATCAAAGTTTCATAGTCCTCAAGAATACGATCTACAACGCCCGAGCAACAATTCGATTTCCAAGCAGCTTGTTGACAAATTTTTAAATCCTTATGATGGAGCTTTAACTTGAACCCTGGCGCAAAACTGTCTTGTGTCATAGACACACCGCGGTGCTGCAGGAACCAATTACCTGCTGCGCCATTGGATACAACCTCTATTAGACGGTCCATATCCAGGCCCTGATATTCACCAAACGCCAAAGCTTCAGTAACAGCCTCATTTATACCAGCAGCCATTATTTGATTAACCGCCTTCGCATTCTGCCCGGAACCCACTGGCCCCATATGGATAATGCGTTCTCCCATAGCCTCTAATACAGGCATCACTCGCCCCAGAACCTGTGCATCACCACCCACCATCATAGCCAGAGTCCCATTTCGTGCGCCCTCAATTCCACCTGACACCGGAGAATCCAGAAATGACGCCTCGTGCTTTTCCAGAGAAAAAGCCGCTGCTCTAGCTGTTTCAGAGCTAACGGTCGACAAATCAACAACGATATCGCCCGGCTTAATACCGGGCAATATCGCATTGATAATTTGCATGACATCCTTGTCTGCAGATACACAACAAAACACCAAATCAACTTGTCTTGCTAAATCTTCCGGGCTTCCTACAACCGGGAGATGCCATTGCTTTGATAAAGCTTCAGCTTTTGACCGTGTTCTGTTCCATACTGCATGCAAATAGCTCGCTTGCGAAATGTTTCGAGCCATATGGGTACCCATAGCACCTAAGCCTATGAAGCCAGCTTTCATTTAGACCTCTCTGATCCATCTTAAATGGAAAACCTTACCTGACAGGTTTTATTGTGCCAAAGATAATTTTCCTGTCTACATGTTATAGCCCGTTTCTTCATGCAGAACCACGTCTAAACCCATGGTTTCATCATCTACCTCAACTCGAAGTCCTATGGTTGCATCTAAAATTTTTAGAATAATAAAACTTCCCACCGCGCACCAGACAATCGTTGCTATAACACCGATCAATTGCACAATCAGTTGATCGCTAATAGAAACACTGTCAGCCAAGCCCATACCACCCAAACTGGCAGATGCAAACACGGCTGTCAGTAAAGTTCCTAAAATACCACCAACCCCATGTACTGGAAAAACATCAAGCGAGTCATCTATTTTCATAACTCGTTTAATAAATTGCGTTGCGGTAAAACAAACTCCGCCTGCGAGGCTACCAATAACCAATGCACCAACAGGTCCAACATAACCAGATGCTGGAGTAATTGTCCCCAAGCCAGCGACCATTCCAGTTACAATACCCAACACACTGGGTTTGCCAAAACGAACCCATTCAATCGCCATCCACATTAGTGCACCAGAGGCAGCACCAATATGGGTCACCAACATCGCCATACCCGCAGACCCATCCGCAGCCAACGCGCTGCCCGCGTTGAAGCCAAACCAACCCACCCATAACATTCCAGCGCCGGTTACACACATAGTCAAATTATGCGGCGGCATGGGGGTTTCAGGAAATCCAGCACGACGTCCCATAACCAGAGCGGCTACCAAAGACGCGACGCCCGCATTAATATGCACGACCGATCCTCCGGCGAAATCCATAAATCCACGATCTGCTAACCAGCCACCACCCCATACCCAATGGCAAACCGGCGCATAAACCACGACTAGCCATACCATGCTAAAAATCAACATCGCGGAAAACTTCATGCGCTCAGCAAATGCACCCACTATTAACGCCGGCGTGATTATCGCGAATGTCATCTGAAACATAAAAAACACGGTCTCCGGAATATCACCAACCAGAGCATCCTTTCCAATTCCCGAAGCCATGTTTTTCGCTAACCCACCGATCAACGCCTGAGTCTCTCCACCGTCCGAAAAAGCCAGACTATAAACCCCGATTAACCACAAAATAGAAACTGCACAAGTAATCACAAAACATTGCATCAATACAGATAATACGTTCTTGGCGCGAACCAAACCTGCGTAGAACAATGACAACCCGGGTATAGTCATGAACAAAACAAGTGCGGTTGAAGTTAAAATCCAGGCTGTATTGGCCTGATTGAGTTCATCCGCAAAAACGTTGAAAGGAAATATTAATAAAGTTATGCATACCGTATAAATAAGATTTTTCATTTTTAATACCCCGGTTACAGCGCATGATCGCCGGTTTCACCGGTGCGAATCCGTACAGTCTGCTCCAGATCGCAAACAAATATCTTGCCGTCACCAATCTTTCCAGTTTTAGCAGCATTCGCAATGGCTTCAACCACCTTGTCAAGATCATCTTCCGAAACAGCGACTTCCAGTTTCACTTTTGGTAGAAAATCCACTACATATTCCGCGCCTCTATACAGTTCAGTATGGCCTTTTTGTCTTCCAAATCCTTTTACTTCAGTAACCGTTACCCCTGCCAACCCAGCATCAGAAAGCGCCTCTCGAACATCATCGAGCTTGAACGGCTTTACTATTGCAGTAATCAATTTCATATATCCCCCGCTTTTTTATTATTAAACGCGCCATTAGTGTACACCATTCACCGAAACAGGGCAGCCCGACGCCCCCATTTGGTACGCAATAAAACTCTTTCAGTATTTAGAGGATAAAGCTAAGGGATAATACAGTTGGTGCAATTAATCCTGAGAAAGAGCCTGGCCAGTGTATTAGTTCAGTCTTCAATATTTCGCGTTTTCTGTTGGTTTCTCCTACAAGGCTAGGAAATAAGCCATTTAAGGAATATTTACACAAGGTGTATTTACTGGGTTTCAAAACGAGCGCGAAAAAAACCACGTTATTACTTAGGTTTACAAACTATCGACCATAAAAAAGGAGCGCCGAAGCGCTCCTAAAAAACACCATAAGATAAATCGATCTATTTTTTATAAGTTATAACCTCTTTCGTCATGTAGCGCCAGATCAAGACCTTCAGCTTCTTCATCTTCAGATACCCGCAGTCCAATAACGATATCCAACAATTTTAGCAGAATCAGGCTGACGACTAAACAATAGGCAATAGTCGCAAAAATCCCAATACTTTGATTCCATACCTGCGCACCAATGCTGACACCTTCTGCAAGGCCAACACCACCCAGTGCAGCATCAGCAAAAACACCGGTCAATAGCGCTCCAATAATACCGCCTATACCATGGACACCAAATGCGTCAAGTGAGTCATCAAACCCCAATGCGCGTTTTACATGCACCGCGACGATATAGCACCCCAAACCAGAACAAGACCCAATTGCCAGCGCACCCATAGGGCCTACATAACCAGAGGCCGGTGTAATTGCAACCAATCCTGCTACTGCTCCTGAAGCAATACCCAAAGCGCTGGGTTTGCCATGAATTTTCCATTCTACAAACATCCAGGTAAGAGCTGCTGCTGCTGTTGCTATCTGCGTGACCACCATGGCCATACCTGCTGTACCGTCAGCGGCTAATTCACTACCCGCGTTAAATCCAAACCAACCTACCCAAAGCATACCTGCTCCGACCAGAGTTAGCACCATGCTATGCGGAGGCATGGCAACCTCAGTATATCCCCTACGTTTACCCAGCATGATTGCGCAGGCGAGGCCTGCAATGCCTGCATTGATATGAACAACTGTTCCACCAGCAAAATCCAGCACGCCTTGATCACCTAGCCAACCGCCACCCCAGACCCAGTGACAAACCGGTGCGTATACAATCGTTACCCACAATCCCATGAACCAAAGCATCGCTGAAAACTTCATCCGTTCCGCAAATGCACCGACAATCAATGCAGGCGTGATAATCGCAAAAGTCAATTGAAACATAGAGAACACTGATTCAGGTATGGTTCCACTTAGGGTATCCACCCCGACACCATTCATGAAAGCTTTGCTTAAATCTCCGACAAACTTTCCACCTTCACCAAAAGCCAGACTATAGCCATACAATACCCACAATATGGTTATCAGACAGGTGATTGCAAAACATTGCATCATTACAGACAAAGGATTTTTGCTTCTTACCATACCGGCATAAAACAGCGACAATCCCGGTATGGTCATAAACAGAACCAGCGCCATAGATGTCAACATCCACGCCGTATCACCAGAATTCAAGACAGCTTCGTCCTGCGCAAATACAACTACCGGGAACAACACGGTAGCCAAAATAAAAATCACCTTCAACAGACGGCTAGAGATACCGCCCTCAATTTTAGAATTTATCATTATAATTTTCTCCCCATTCGTTATTACGATGTTTAAAGGGCTTCCGCTCCGGTTTCACCTGTACGGATTCGAATTACCTGCTCCAGATTAGAAACAAAAATCTTACCGTCTCCAATCTTGCCAGTATTCGCGGTTTGAGAAATAACGTCGACAACCTTGTCCAACTGATCGTCAACAACCGCAACCTCCATCTTAATTTTTGGAAGAAAATCTACCACGTATTCCGCCCCTCTATAGAGTTCGGTATGCCCCTTTTGCCGCCCAAAGCCTTTCACTTCTGTAACAGTTATGCCAGTAACGCCAATATCTGACAATCCCTCACGAACATCATCCATTTTGAACGGCTTGAGAATTGCTGTAACTAATTTCATTTAAGCCTCCTAAGTAATTTCTAAACTATTATTATGGATACCCAACGTAGCTGTAACCGGGTATTTGATATTTACTGCAGGTGGGATCATTCAACAAATTACTTCGATCCTACAACAGTATAGAAATAAGCAATTAGCATGCCTACTTACGAATACTATATTAACTATATTTTAAAATCGTTATATTTTAATAAACCCACCTATATCGCACCAGGATAATTCCTGTACTCACAAAAAGCACCATAATGGCGCACACGAGCCCTTTGGTACACTGGACTTGACCCAAAGAAATCCGGTATGCTTAACCCTATGCTAAATCAATCCATAGAGAGCCTTGTGCAGCGCCTTAACGAAAGCCTGCCGCCCGGCCTGCAACATGTACAAAAAGATCTGGAAAAAAATTTCCGCTCTGTGTTACAAAGTTCATTTGCTAAAATGGACCTGGTCACCCGCGAAGAATTTGACGTACAACGTGCCGTACTCGCAAAAACCAGAGAAAAAGTCGACGCCCTGGAATCACAAATAGCTCAACTGGAAGCAAAGATTATCAAGTAATCTAGTAACCCTGGCGAGTTAGCGATTTCCACATACCGCCAGTTGACCAAAAATCAGCTCTCAAGAAAACCCGCGAACGTCCGACAAGAGAAGTATGTCGCTTGCCATCGTTTACAGTCGCGCCCGTCAGGGAATTCATGCATCACTGGTTACAGTTGAAGTTCACATTTCAAATGGATTACCATCCTTATCAATCGTTGGTTTACCGGAAACTGCGGTAAAGGAAAGCAAAGATCGGGTCAGAAGTGCACTACTAACCTCACATTTTGAATTTCCAGCACGGCGCATCACAATAAACCTTGCCCCCGCAGATCTGCCGAAAGAAGGCGGACAGTTTGACCTGGCCATCGCATTAGGAATACTCGCAGCATCCGACCAGGTCAATAAAGACTCGCTTAGAGAATATGAATGCATCGGTGAATTATCATTAGGCGGTAGCCTGCGCCCTGTAAAAGGCGCCTTGCTGGCTTCCCTGAAAACTCGAGATGCGGATAGAGCACTCATTCTACCCGATCAAAATGCTGATGAAGCCTCATTGGTTAACCAATCCGTAGTTTTTGCAGCAAACCATTTGCTTGAAGTCTGCGCACATATCAACAAGCAAAAACCAATCATTAGGCATACTTCAGCCAAACCAAAACAACAGATTTACCAAGGTAAATGCTTTCAAGATGTTCATGGACATTTCCATGTAAAAAGAGCCCTGGAAATCGCGGCCACAGGGATGCACAATTTGATTATGGTAGGGTCTCCAGGGACTGGAAAATCCATGCTTGCAGAACGGATGCCGACCATTCTCCCACCCCTAAACGAAGACCAGGCACTGGAAAGTGCTTCTATCGCTTCGATCAGTAAAAATGGCCTGAATCTGGATCAATGGAAACATCCACCTTTCCGTGCACCACACCATAGTGCATCCGCTGTCGCACTTGTCGGAGGCGGCAGCAACCCCGGACCCGGTGAAATTTCACTGGCCCACAATGGCACATTATTTCTGGACGAATTGCCTGAGTTCGACAGAAAAGCATTAGAAGTTCTACGAGAACCCATGGAGACAGGATCGATAACCATATCCAGAGCCAATCACCAAACAGATTTCCCAGCCCGATTTCAGCTGATAGCGGCGATGAATCCCTGTTACTGTGGATACCTGGGCGACGTCTCAGGTCGGTGTAACTGCACTTCAGAACAAGTACAACGCCATCGCAACCGGATTTCCGGCCCGCTATTTGATCGTATCGACATGCATATTGATGTTCCCCGGGTATCACATGAGATTCTACGCAACGGTGCTCCGCAGGGTGAAGAAACCAGCGCTCAGATTAAACAACGTGTGATTAAAGCCAGGAACCGCGCACTGCAAAGGTGCGGCCAAAGCAATGCTTCGTTAACCGCCCCCCAAGTAAAAAAGTATTGCCAACCGGGAGATACCGGTCATAAACTCATTGAACAGGCAATGGATCGTTTTGGCTTATCGCATCGCGCCTATCACCGCATATTGAAAACTTCCAGAACAATTGCAGATCTCGATGATTCAAAATCCATTAAACTGAATCATGTCAGTGAGGCGATTGGTTATAGGAAACTGGATCGGAGGGTGTGAGAATAAAAGTTGCATAAAGGTACAAGCTCTGCTTATTACTCGTCCACCTGTAAACACCACCCGATCCTTGCTGCAAATCCTGCTGATATTACGCCATACGCTTCGGCGGCCGTCCTCGTTTCATTTGCCCCACTGACCTGCCTAACACACTTTCAATATGCCTCCTAAAACGAGCATTACCTAGAGGTGTACCGGACTGCACGCTATGTTGAATTAGCTCCAGTTCATCGACCGATAAATCGCTATCGAATAATGATCGATAATAAGTCAGTCTCTTACCGGAATATTTCGATAAACCTAGATATTGGCCATGGGGTTGAATAATCGCATTTTCGATCCCCCAAGCATTAGCCGCATAACTTGACCAACGGTAGTCAGCAGGGGAATCCACCATATGGGCCCGTACAGGGTTCATCTCGATATAACGCATACAGGTCAAAACATAAGCATCTGAATCTATGATATGACCTTTATGCCGCCCTTCCCATAGACTGCCACTTCGATTGTATGTGTTGTTAATATATCGAACATATTGACGACCCAATCCCTGAAACAATCGACCGATTGAATCAATAGATAACGGTGTGACCAGCAAATGTACATGATTGGTCATTAAAACATAGCTATGAATAAAACAACCAGAATCATCAGCCGATGATTTCAAACAGCGCAAATACTCCAGATAATCGTGATCGCAAAAAAAAATCGGGGCTTTATTGTGTCCACGCTGGATCACATGAGCTGGGATATCAGCCTGGTAGAATCGAGGCTTCCGGGGCATTGTGAATCCCTTTATTTCAGAGGATGCCTGACGCGTAAACCTTTAAAACGACGAAACCCTTTATCTGTCGTCACCCAGTCGCATTTCCATTCCATAGCCAATGCCGCATGGTAGGCATCAGGAATGGCATTCCCCGATGCGGATATCGAACGTGCACACTGGATAAAAAGCGGCCAATGTTTAGCACCTGGAACCAATGCAACGGCCTGTTGAGCATTTCTAACCTGCTCAGCAAATTCAATAGCATCCTGCAACGATGATGGCTTTTCAAATATCTTTTTGTGCGTCACAATCCGAATAAACCCGCTTAATACAAGCTCTGAAAATCCATAAGCGATATTAGAATTAATGACTTGCTCCAACCATTCCCGGTAAGCCATATGATCACGTACATCTTCGCGATGGGCAAAAACCAATACGTTTACATCCATTAGCATCATTCTAGTCATTCATGATATCCAGTAAAGAGTGATTGCTCTCCAGATCGACACCAGGTTTAACACCCGAGCCCTTAGTAGTAATAAGCTGAACCGGTTGACCCTTTTTTATCGGTTTAGACAAGGATTCTCTCAATGCATTTTCGATTACGTGAGCCAAACTGATTCCTTGTTCAATAGCCAGATGTTTGGCGGATTGTAAAAGCTGATCATCGATATTTATTGTTGTGCGCATAGTAAGTGTTTAGGGAAATGTATTAGGAATATGAGAATAGCATACGGAGTGCTTTTATGCCTTAGTTTTTATGGTACTGACCCCTTTATATACCCGTCTAACAATTTACGTTCTACGTTTTGTTGTTTAGCTATTTTGTTATAATCGATATGGATTAAATCATATACTAAGGATTCTTGTACCCCTATTCTAATCATTAAATGGAGATTTTTTGTGGATAAATATTGTTTAAGTGGTTTCTTATTTTTCACTTTTTTAGGTTTTATTTGGGGTTATTTTCGTGGTGCAAAACCTTTGGCTAAAACACCAGAGGATAAAAGACATCTGGAGGATAAATGGACAACTTTTATAGTCATCGCGATGATACTTTTAGTACTCGGCATCGCAATCTATGTGACACTAATTGATAATACCGATAAAATTACTAGAGTTAACCTAGGTATTTTATGTGTTATTGTTCTTTCGGGTGCATTTGGTGGTCTTATAGCAAATTACTATCGAAAAATAAAACCCAATGAAGTTGATGATGAAGAGGGCACTAAATCAGCGGAAGATAATGCGCATAAGACAGAGCCAAAAGTTAACAAAGGTGATGTAAAGAAAAAAGCTTTAAGGAATATTGATCTTCATGTATCGATTCTTCTTGGGATAGGAGCAGCATTTTTAGTTCCATTGCTTCTACACATATTAACGAGCAATCTACTTACTGATATACATAAAAGTTCAGAAAAAGGATTTATTCTAGCCGGATTCTGCCTCGCAGCTTCTATTTCATCAGAGGCATTTATTGGTCGGATAATTCAAAGTTTTAATAAAATCGGAGGCGAATTTAGTAGTAGTTAGCAATAACGGATAAATACTATAGTTACCGGAGCGCTGACGTGGTTAATACAAAAGAGCCGACCTTGATTTATTTCTCGGCGGCTTCTTTGTAAATTACTTATCTATGAAAGAATATAAAATCTAAGGGTAGAATTTAGGGTAATTTAAGAGGTCAGTATACTGACCTCTTTTTATTCACCTTTATTCGCTCCTGCGTAGAATTCCATTAAAAAAAACTATTCATCGTCATTCTCACTTCACCAAACTTCGAAGTATCCCACAAGACGGGCATCGAGGAAGGCCTAATATTGTGTCAGGGGGCGTTTCTTTTCCACACTGCTTACAAAAAATATTTGTTGATATACCTTCTGTTTTTTCAGATGAGACATTATTGGAATCATTCTTTTCATCGGGGATAGCATTTTTTTCTTTTGTATCCTCATAATCCACCAGGCTAAGTATTTTCGTGGATGTTCCTGCCAAAAATTGGTGTATTACCCTTCATTTTCAATAGTGGCTGGTGACTCTACCTTAGGTAACGGTTCCTGTAGAATTTTCCATTGTTTATCACTAAGATCTTTCGCATCCTCGGGCAAAACAACTACATGACGTGATGTGCAGGCCAACAAGAAAAACGCTATTACGATCATAAGTTGCCAGTGATTTTTCATGGATATGCAGCCTCGTCGTTAGAATAAACAGATTTATTTACGTCTAAGTTTGAGTATGTGTTCATAAGGTAGAATATTGCTTCTACCATATCTTCAAGAAGTTGATCTGTCGCTCTTTTTAGCGCTGTTTGGTACGGAGTTTGTGTTGCAGCAAAGAGCCCTTTCTTGATACCTTTGGAAAAGAATTTTCGCTCGGCTTTCAAGCCACTTGCGGTCGTCGCAACTAAACTAACTTCTAAATCTGCTTCGAGACTCCCGCTCCAAAAACCAATTATTGGCTCGACAAATACCTTTGATATCGTTCCATTTATTACCAGAGCATTATCTTTTTTCGCGGCAGCACTCTCGATTAAAGTAAATCCCGAGGCGCGCAACTCGTCAGCAAGCAGCTTGGCGAGCCATGTTCCAGGAGGAGTTGTACAGATAGCGTCTGCCGTATCCATATTATACCCATTCTTTTTCATGCCACATCGCTTAGGCGAAGGTGTCTTATCAGCGAACGGAATAGTTATGAAAATTTCACGATCTTTTCCCCCAATAATCGGATTTTCCAATCCGTTGGCTGGCATTTCAAGATCAAGATCGGTGAATGCGCACCCGGATAGCACAAAAAACAGCGTTACGAATAAAGAAACTTTCACCATAGTTAAATCTCTCGTATAAAACGCACAAAGGATGATAGTATAGATTTATTTCAATGGAATCTACAAAAGAATTAGGTTATTAAGCCATGAACCAAAATTATTGGCGGGCTCATCCTGGAAATAATTTCATTGTTGTAGCGCTGGTATTATTGTGTGGCTGTCGGTCTGCGCCGATCTATAATGCTAAAGACGTATCAATATCTCCCAGGATGTCCGCATCCGAAGAAGAAATTGCAGAAGCAATTTGGTCAGCAGGTCGACGATTGGGATGGCAGACTGAAATAGTATCGGATGGGAACATAAAAGCTGTTCGACACATTAGAGATCATTCCGCAACTGTATCGATACGATATAGCAGAACATCGTTTGATATCTATTATGTAAACAGTGAAAACCTAGACTATGATGGCCAAAGTATTCATGAAAACTATAATATTTGGATATCGAGACTGGCGAAAAAAATCCAAAACGAAATAGAATTCCGCCTTCCTGAAGCCAGGGGTAGCCGATAATTCAATTGAGCCGCAATCGAGAGTATTTTTAATATTTTTAAGGGGTCAGTACCATATATAATTATGCATAAAAACATACCTAAGCAACTCTATGCTCTAAAAATCGCATTAAATATATTTGGGATAAGTTACCATCTATGTCGATGATAAACTGGCAACAAAATTAAAAGCGAAGCCAATGCCGCTGGAATTTTTGTCCGTCGCTGGGTCGCTCAGATTATCCAACAACAAACCGAAAATCATTGGCCAGATTCGGTCAAAGCCCTGTCCGGTACTTGGCGGGATTTTCTGGATGTAGATGATCTGCGCAGAATGACAATCAAGGATGCTCCTCGAGAACCATTCTAATGTATCTTCTAGATACAAATATGCTGATTTATTTTTTCAAAAATAAAGGCCATGTCAGCGAATATTTAATCAATACACCGCCTGCGAACATTGCCACCAGTGTAATTACTGTCTATAAAATCGAAGTCGGACTGGCCAAGTCGACACAAACGACCCGGCGTAGAAAACAATTCACTGAATTACTCAACACTATACATTGTATCTCTTACACGCAGTTAGAAGCTAAATCGTCAGCACAAATTCGAGCCAATCTGGAGTCACAAGAAACTCCCATTGGCCCAATGGATAAATTGATTGCCGGAACAGCCCTGGCAAATGGTGCAATTCCAGTCACTCATAATATCAATGAATTTTCCCGCGTTCCCGGCCTTACCCTCGAAGATTGGTACTGATATAAACACTTTTCCTGTTGAAGATTGATTAAACACCCGAGAATTGGTTTTCTTTCCTCAAGAATAAATTCTCCAATAACCTCCTTTGTATAGATCAAGAGAACGCGAAAACCCACTATTTTTGCGAGCCTTTAAAAATTATTGTACCGTATAGTACTAACTTGGAGGATCTGACAATGTTAAAAATTTACGGTTTCGATGCATCTACCTGGGCGAATAGAGTGCGCTTTGTGGCAAACAGCATTAATATTGACTATGAATATGTTCGAGTGAATCTTCTCACTGGTGAGGGCCAAAACCCTGAATTTCTCACAATCCACCCTGCTGGTAAGGTTCCAGCAATGGATGACAGTGGATTTCGTCTCTTTGAAAGCGGAGCCATTACACGTTATCTTGCCGAGAAAGCCAAATCCGACCTTTATCCCGAGGAATTGCAAAAACGAGCGCTGGTTAATCAGTGGACAGAATTCGCGACTCAACATATCGCCAGGGCTATGGAGAAAATATTTTTTAACCGAGTTTTCTACAAAGTAATTAATATCGATAAAGACGAACGGTCTTTACAGGACGGACTCAATTTTTTTGACCGTTTTTTGCCCATTGTTGAAAGCCAACTCGGAAATTTTAGACATTTCGCAATGGACGAACTCACTTTGGCCGATTTCGTATTGCTTGCCTGGCTTGATCCATCTGAAGTCTGTGGACTGGATTTGTCCGAATACCCCAATACCAAACAATGGCGTGCACGGTTGATGCAGGAAGATTTTTATACCCGCTGTCACAACAACTATCAAGATGCGTTTCAATCTTTGTCTGCTTAACTATAAAATGTAATCGCTTTGAGAGGTTAGTCTCATATATAAGGGTTTAAAAAAACCGATAAGCTATTTCAGCATTATGGGCAAACTAATATACCTTTAAGTTTTTGATTTTTATTGAGGAATAAACTCATCAATGAAATCTGTGCAAATCGATCGGGCCATGATGAGTTTTCTGAGTGAACTCAGGAAAAACAATAACCGGAACTGGTTCAATGCTAATAAAGCTGAATACGAGTACTCCCGGAATAACTTCGCCGACTTTCTGGATGACCTAATAACGGTCACTGCACGCTTCGACACTACCCTGGACTGGCTGGTCGCCGAAGATTGTATGTTCCGAACCCACCGCGACCTGCGCTTTAGCCGTGACAAAACGCCGTATAAACCTGGCTTTGGTGCCCACCTGGTCGCGAATGGGCGCAGGGTCGACAAAGGCCTGGCAGGGTACTACATCCATGTGGAACCCGGTTTAACACGCATCGCCTGCGGTTCATACCAACCACCCTCGCCATGGCTTAAAAGGATTCGAGCTGAAATCGCGAACCAAGGCGAAGCCTTCGAAGCGATTGTCAAAAACCCGGATTTTCATGCCTATTTTGGCGAGTTACGTGGCGACACACTGAAAACCATACCGCGCGGCTACGACAAAAACCACCTACACGCTGAATGGCTGAAGCGCAAAGGGTTTTTAGCCTACCACTCGTTCGATGATAGCCAAGTGTTATCACCGGATTTCGTATCGGTCGTCGCTGCCGGTTATCAACAGGCATTTCCGTTGATCAAATTTCTAAACGCTGCACTGCCGGATATACAGTGATTGCCAAACTAGTACTCCATCATTGTTGTATTGACGGGTATATCAGCCGATAAGCAGCCATCTGCGTTGTTGCACTCGCTTGACACGTGCGACTAGTCCTGCGCTCGTGCGCCTAGCAGCTGACCACTTCTCGACATTACCTACCCCCCAACACAACTGTGATGGAGTACTAGGATTCGACCATGTAAGGAGCGAGGATTCAATAATATACGAATCTTGACTTGTCTTATTGTCCGTCTTTTGCATTGTAGCAACAGTTGCGTAGCCCTGCTATGCGCCTGTTGCTTCGCCTTGAAGACAAACAATTATCCTGCGTCAATCTTTCGCATATTATTAAACCCTCGCTCCTAAGCGTAAACAAAAACTGGCTTGCGGTTTGAGTCATACAAGTATCGGTATGCCCACACACCATGACTCTGATCCATCTTAAAAAGGAGGCCGCTCAAAACTGGGCAGCCTCCTGGAACCACAAATATATCTCGGTTATCGCAACATACTTATTGGCCAGCCACCGCCTCATGTTCCTCAGATGGAATATTCACCTTCTGCGCGTCTTTATACCAATCGACTTTACGGGTCGTAATCATGACTACGGATAAAGCGACAAATGTCAGCACCGCGCCCATCAGAAAAGCGAAATCTTCTGCGCTTATAATGACATAAAGCACCGCGTATAACACTCCGAGTAACACCGAAAAGGCTACTGCTTGTTTAACGCCCCTGAGCACAAAATTCAAATAAAAGAACTGCAGGCTTATACAACTCAAGGTCGCAATCAAATAAGCCAGGCTAAAGGCAATATGTTCGGACAGCGATACCAGTAACAGATAAAACACTGCAATAGCAAATCCCACCAAAGTATACTGAATACTGTGAATGGGAAGTTGTTTAAGAACTTCAAAAAGAAAAAAGCTGACGAAACTGAGTCCGATAAACAACAAGCCATATTTGACCGAGCGTTCCGATTGTAAATACACATCGACTGGCTCGATATGTTTAACACCAAAACTGCTGGCTGTTAGCGTTGTACATTTCCCATTCTCACATTTGCGAATCTTGTCTTCGATGTTGCTGGCAAAAGAAGTAATTTTCCATTCGGCCTGGTAACCCTCTTCACTGATCTCACGATTTACCGGCAGAAAACGTCCGACAAATTGGGGATGTTGCCAATGTGATGACACATTAACCCCAACTTCCATCGCAGTGGGTACAAAAACCAGAGATTCCATTCCTCGTAGTTCCAGACCAAAGTTAAATTCAGTTCTGCCATGCTGCGTATCCAGTTCAAATAGTGGAGCATGAATTCCGTTTTGATTGCACCTGAGAAGACTACCAGGCTTGAAGGATAATTGCTGATTTGCCCACTTAAGAACGGGGATACTGTTGATACCACGCGTATCAGAAATAGTCGCGCTCAAATACGGACTACCAATCGTTACAAATTCAGCCTGATCTTTAAGGCCAATTAATGCTTTTTGAATACGCTGAGTATCAATAGCACCCGAAAAATTAAGCTGCGTGGTATAAACAGGAATTTTGTAAATTCCTTTACTACGAGCATCGACTTTGACCAACGCCTCTATATTCAGAGTTTTTGGCAAAAGATATTTTTGCTTTGACTGCTTTACAATCTTAATGGTTTTTTCCTTGGATTCCTTATTCCAAACTTCAACCTGCTTGTGAATCACGTAGGGTATAACAATTAATGGCCCCATGACCTTCTGCTGTCCCGTCCAACTGTTTGCCACACTGGTTTTAGCCTGAGCAAAATAATGCGAGCGTTCTGTAATTTTATCTGCAATCATACCTAAAGGAATGCTTAGCAGCAGAGTAATCAAACTAATGATGAAGATTTTCGAAGTGAATATTTTTTTCATAGCATTGCTTCCTGTATTTTGTTGAGTACGGGCTCAGGATAGACAGGCTATGTGGGCTGAAGATGTTGTTATTATGTGGTTCGTGTGGTCTCTGTGTTTTTTTAAGTGCCAGAATGCCTTATCCGCGCAACGCTAAAGTCAATGTCGCTATAACACCCCCATCCGGACAATTTTTCAACGAAATACTGCCTTTATGTAATTCGACAATTTGCTGTACAAAAGAGAGCCCCAGCCCCGAACTTTTCTTATTGCCCCCTGGCCTGGGTAGCGAATAAAAACGATTAAAGATCTTATCCAGAGCGTAATCGGGTATCCCTTCACCACTGTCTTTTATCGTGATATTAATAACTTGCTTCTGATTCACCTCAATACTGATCTCTCCGTTCAACGGACTAAAATCGATGGCATTTTGTAAAAGATTATCTATCGCCTGGCTAAGCAGAAAACAATCTCCATTTGTAATCGCCTTTGACGATAACCGTGTTTTAAATTTAATGAGCTTCTCATTTTGCTGCATCTGCTTGCTGGCTAAAACCGTGTTTACCACATCGATCATATCGACAGCCTGCGATTGTTGAAGCACTTCACGTTTCTCCACTACAACCAAGGCAAGCATACGATTGATCATCTCGTCGATGCGTTCTACTTCGTCGTGAATATTTGTCGTAAAACGGGACAGATCTTCTACTGCCATTTGTGGCGAGATAAGTTCAACTGCACCTTTTATCGCCGAAACCGGACTTTTCAATTCATGCGTCAGTGCGTGTACGTATTTCTCAACATACTCTTTACCTTCAAGCTTTTGCCGCATGTTATCGATGGAACTGGCCAGTTTTGCCAACTCGGTCTCACGCAGACTGGGAATAGCAACTCGCTCACCGCTGGCTACTTTATCTGCATAAGCCGCTATTTTTCGAATTGAACGGGTCAACCAATAGGACAAAACCACCGTGACCAAAAATGAAACTAACACCAGCAACAAGCCCTGACGTCTGATTTTAGCCTGAGCCAAATCGATGAAAGGTTTTACCGATAAATTGGGCTTCGCCACTGTCAACACACCAATAATTTGCCCGCCATCTAGTATCGGTGCAGCCACATGCATCACTGAACTGCTGTCATCATCTGGGTTGGATTTAGTACTTCTGGCACCGTATTGCCCCCTCAAGGTCAAATAGACATCATTCCATTGTGAATAGTCCTGCCCAACTGCCAATTGGTCTGAATCGTAAAGTACAATACCCTCAGAATCGGTGATGTAGATGCGAATATTACTGATGTTTTTTTCGACAGAAAATATTCGGGCACGATAGGAACGTTTCAAAAATCGATCCATACTCAGACTGAAATTCCGGTTTTTAATCTGATCTGAAGAAAACTCCTCAGCGACCATTTCCGCCAGCAGATTGGACATATCAACCAAAGCATCTTCGGTCGACTGGCGAACCCCAGGCTTCAATTCTGAAAAAAACACATTTAGCAGCAAATAGACCGCAACACCAAATATTGTGAAATAAGCCATCACAATACGCAGACTAAGACTCATTTCAATTTCTGCCTGAAGCTATAACCGATACCCCGGTGAGTCATCAAAAAATCATTATTCGGGTCGATTGTGCGCAACTTCGATCGAATGGTTTTAATGTGCGTATCGACAACACGATCAAAACTTTCTTCGGGTGAAGACCAGACAGCATCCATCAACTGTTGACGTGAATAGACCCGTCCCGGATGCTTAAAAAGTACCGACAAAATGCCATATTCGTAGGTCGTCAGGTCGAGTTCAATCCCCTGGTAAATAATTTGCCGTTTATCCTCCAGTAACCGTAAAACAGCCAAAGGACCGACAGTATCCTCTGCTGCCTTATTCACCCGGCGAAGAATCACATTGACCCGAGCAGTAAGCTCTCTCGGGCTAAACGGCTTCACAACATAGTCATCTGCACCGATTTCCAAACCGACCACTCTGTCGATTTCATCGCTGCGCGCGGTAAGAAATATAATCGGTATGTCAGAAAATTTCCGTATCTGCCTGCACACTTCAAATCCGCTTTGATCGGGCAGACCTACATCCAATATAACAAGATCAATCGACTCAACCTTCAGGGTATCAATAGCTTCAGATCCCAGCATGACCCATTGAACCGCAAAACCGTCATTTTCCAGTGAATAACGGATATTATCGGCGATACTGGATTCGTCTTCTATTAACAGGATCTGCTTTAACATTGCCTAAGGAGCGAGGATTTAATAATATACGAATCCTGACTTGTATTATTGTCCGTCTTTTGCGTTGTAGCAACAGTTGCGTAGCCCTGCTATGCGCCTGTTGCTACGCCTTGAAGACAAACAATAATCCTGCGTCAATCTTTCCCATATTATTAAATCCTCGCTCCTAAGGTAAATATAAGAACCTGTGAGCTTATCCAAGGATCAAGGGAACTGGATTGACGATTATTTCCGACGCGCGACGATAACACCATCTCGGGTTGGATTAATGAAACTGTCAAAGTTTGGATCCTGAAAAATGAATTGATTGTGTTCGAGGATAGCTTCAGTCCATCCCTCGACAATATCGATAGGG
>Ga0209992_10001622_pt1 | contig 22896 bp, 18 predicted proteins | sample 2SBtaG_2_FD_182564 | JGI IMG/M metagenome (GOLD analysis project Ga0209992, IMG submission 182564) | Deep subsurface microbial communities from Kolumbo volcano to uncover new lineages of life (NeLLi) - 2SBTROV12_ACTIVE470 metaG (SPAdes)... | ecosystem: Environmental > Aquatic > Marine >... | reverse complement strand
TGATGACTTAATCCTGTCAACTACAAACGCTGGCAGTAAACTTATATTAAAAGCGGATGCTGGCGTCACACAAGTTACTTTTGACGGTGCCGCTGGTTCTCAATTTGCAGAGTTTGCTAACGACATAGGGCTTAAATCTGATAGCTCAAAACTTTATTTCGGTGCAGATAATGATGTGCATATTACCCATACCGCTGATGTTGGTCTAACACTCAACAAGGAACTAGCGGTTGGCGGCGGATCAAATTTAAACGCATCCAATCATTTCACTTTGGATATTGCAGGTGCTACTCGTTATGTAAGAGCTACTCTAGATAACAATAGTACAGGCGGTCGGCAATTCTCGTTGCACAGTGTTGGCGACGGCGACGGTACAGTGCCAAATAGTTTTGCTATCTACGATGATACAGCATCAGCTTGGCGACAAAGAATTGATAGTAGCGGTAATGTTGACTTCTATGGTGCTGCAACATTTGGTGCTAGTGTAGTTGCGAAAACAGATACAGATACATCCAACACAGGCAGTGTTACCTTAGATTTTACTGTTAATCAAAACTTTGTTTTAACTTTGACGGGCAATGTAACTTTAGCTAACCCAACAACAGAAAGAGTTGGGGCTAGTGGAGTAATAGTTTGTATTCAAGATGGAACTGGTTCAAGAACTTTGAGTTTAGGATCACAGTACAAAACTTCTGGAGATGCTGGTATAACTCTTAGTACTGGTGCTAATGACGTTGATATCATACCTTATTTTGTTCAAGCCGCGGACAATATTCTTTTAGGAGCGGTCCAAAAAGACTTTGTAGGGGCTTAATACACTATGGTCTTTTCTTCTTTCTGGTTTGGAAGTTCTAAAGAATATGCCACTTTAAATCCTAACAGTGCTACTGATAGTGCTGACATGACTCTAAGCGAAGGAAATTTAAGAGTAGCTACTACTGTAAATGCAAGAACATTAACAGCAACAATGGCAATGCCTACAAGTGGCGGTTTTTACTTTGAGATTAAAGCAATTTCATATGCTACTGATGGGGGCGTTTATTTGGGTCTAACAAGCCAAGCTACTAACAATGATGCGTTTGCGGTAAGCTATATAGGATTTGATACTTACGCAGGAACATATAGAACACCCGCTGCTGATGATACAAATGATTTTTCTGGTACTAATGTAACTTCAAATAATGATGTTTGGCAAGTTGCTTTCGATGCTACAAATAGAAAATTTTGGATTGGAAAGAATAATACTTGGGCTGATGGAACAACGCCATCTACAGATGGAAGTGGTAATACTAGTTTATCAGCTCCTTCTGGCGCACTTTATCCTTTCATATCTCGTGGAGGAAGTTCTAATGAAACTTATCAGTTTAACTTTGGAGCAAGCGATTTCGCGCACACTCCTCCAAGCGGGTTTGGTACTTTAGATTCATCGACGAAAGCATAAGAGGTTAAGGAGTTTTTAAAAATGGTCTGGAAGTACCAAGGTAAAGAAGTTGAAGAAGGCAAGGCTTGGAGAGGTAGTAATGGAGTAAATTACTCCCCTCAATGGGCTATTTGGAGTGACGAAGAAAAAGTCGCGATTGGCTTAGTTGAAGTTGTAGAAGAAACTCCAGAACGAACGTTGTCCGACGCTAAATCTGGAAAGATTTCAAAGATTAAATATGAACAAATGTTACGTCTTAGAGAAACAGACTGGGTGGTCATTAGAAAGTCTGATGTAGGTACGGAAATTCCCACAGAAATTCAAAACCATCGTGATGCTGTTCGAGCTAAAGGAACAGAAATGGAAAATACAATTAATGCAGAATCTGACATTGATTCTGTTGATGCGTTTAATATAGTTTGGCCTAAGCTATCAGATAGCTAACATTAAGAAAGGAGTTTAAAATGGCTGCTACAATGAAATGGAAAGTAGAGAATCTAGTGTATTATCCAACTAAAGACGGTCAGTCTAAGGTTGTGTATGAAGTTAGTTGGAGGTGCAACGGAACAGAAGAAAAGGATGGCAAAACTTATTCGTCTTCCGCAGCAGGAAATAATATGATCACATACGATGCGGATGCTTCGTTTATTGCTTTTGACGATCTGACTGAAGAACAAGTTCTAGGTTGGATTTGGGAAACTGACTCAGATGATGAAAACGACATGAGTAAAGTAGTTAAAGCTGATGTTGAAGCTAATGTCCAAGCATCAGTCGATGAACATATTACGCCGACTTCTGTCGTAGGGGTTCCCTCTAAGTGGAGTGAGTAGAAATGGAAGATAATAACGAAAATGTCTTAACGTTTGGTGATAAGTCGTATTCGCCAGATGATTTGAGCGATCAGCAAAAGTATTTTGCAAATCAAATTCAGGCATTGCAGGGTCAACGCAAAAATCAACAGTTTTCTATTGACCAGCTAACCGCCGCGCTTGAGTTTTTTACCGGGCAGCTTATTGCTAGTTTGCAGCAAGAAGACGAACAAGAAGACTCTTCAGCAGTAGGCTAATATCATGCCTACAACAATAAAAGACGTTGACGCAAAATTAAATACCCATGAAGCGGTATGCGCGGAACGTTGGAAAGAAACTGTTGAACGTATAAAACGCCTTGAAATGATTCTTATAGGGTCTGCCGGGGCTGTTATGCTTATGATGGCGGGTATGTTGTGGAAGATGTAGCTCATGATCGAGTTGTTCAACGCTGCTTGGCCCGTCATTGTTGCTTTAGTTGGTTTAATTGTTATTTTAGCCAAAATGCACGGTGATTTAGAGGTACTCAAAGATAAAGTAAAAGTGTTATTTGATCTGTGGAACAGTAAACAATGACCCAGAAACAACTTCAACCTGAAAGTACGTATAATGCTCTTGATCTTGATGGTGACGGAGTTGTTTCTGATAATGAGCTGGCAGCGGCGGAGGCGCTAGAGAAACACGAAAAAGCAGATGCTCAAAGACGTATGGCGTGGATATCTCTTATCTCCATGCTTATTTTTACTGCTATGGTGTTTCTTCCCGTTTTTCCTGACAGTCGTATCAAAGCGTTAGCAGACTTGTTTGGGCTATTCTACATAGGAGTAGCTGGAGTAGTGGGCGCTTATATGGGTATGACTGCGTATATGAGTGCAAAAAAGTGAAATATATATGCGGGTTAGTGTTCTGTTTTATAGCTAGTGAAGCTATAGCGCAGAATGTATGTGGTCCTCGTGAGGAACTTGTTTTGCGGTTGTGGAATAAATGGCAAGAGGCACAAATAGCTCACGGGCTGGTTAATGATGGTCGGCTAGTAGAAGTATTTGTTAGTAAAGAGGGTTCGTGGACAATTCTTATTAGTGATCCAAATGGTAGATCGTGTGCGGCTAGTGCGGGGAAAAATTGGATGGTATTTGAGCCCGTAATTCCAAAAGAAAAAACGTTATGATAAGCCTTTTGGGTACATTGTTAGGTTTTGGTACTTCTATAGTGCCAGAGGTGTTGGGTTATTTTAAACAGAAGCAGGCTAATGAACAAGAATTGGCAATGCTTGAGGCTAAAGCTAACTATGCGGATAAGTTATCTGAATTAAAAATAAAGGAACTTGACGCTGAAGCCGATATTGCCGAAGCCAAAAATATTTATGCCCATGATGCAAATCTTGACTCTGGAAGTTTTGTCAACGCTCTTCGCGGTTCTGTTCGTCCTGTCATTACTTACGCCTTCTTTATCCTGTTTTCTACCGTCAAAGGGGTCACGTTATACACAATGGTAGCAACAGATGGTATGGATTTGACAGCGGGTATGCTAGCTGTGTGGGATGAAGAAACTCAGGCTATTTTTTCTGCGATTATAGCTTTCTGGTTTGGTAATAGGGCTATGTCTAAAGCCAGAGCGTATATAAGTAAAAAAGAATTGTAAGTATGAAGCAGCGGTATGAATCAAAAGAACTTAGCGACAGTAAATCTTCTATTGTTGCGGCGCATACTATAGATATAGTGTGTGATTCTTGTGGTTTCGATGTGGATGAAGATGACTTAAACTCCGATAAATGTCCTGATTGTGGGGCACCTTTGGAGTTAAAACAAAATATAACTGTAGAGGTAGCTCCTTTAGTTATATTTGTGGATACTTCAGGGTGATTTATAATGCCACTACAGAAATTACAATTTAAGCCCGGTGTAAATAGAGAAATAACACGTTATGCCGCTCAAAATGGTTGGTACGACTGTGACAAAATACGTTTCAGGTACGCTTTTCCTGAAAAAATAGGTGGTTGGTCGCGTATATCCGGTAATACCTTTTCGGGTGTTTGTAGATCACTTTGGTCTTGGGTTACTTTAACCGGTATTAAACTTGTTGGGGTTGGTACCCACCTTAAATTTTATTTAGAGCGTGGAGGATTCTACAGCGATATAACTCCTATACGCGCTACAACTACAAATGCTGCTACATTCGCTGCTACTAACGGGTCTACTACTATAACGGTAACGGATAGTAGTCATGGAGCTTCAGTAGGAGATTTTGTTACTTTTAGTAGTGCTGTTTCTCTAGGGGGCGCTATAACAGCGAATATACTCAATGCGGAACACCAAATAGTAGCAGTTACTAACGCAAATACATATACGTTTACATCTTCTGTGGCTGCAAACTCTTCCGATTCTGGTAACGGGGGGTCTGCTACTGATGCTGCTTACCAAATAAGTGTAGGGTTATCTATCGAAGTGCCGGTAACTGGATTTGGGTCAGGTACTTGGGGATCAGGTACTTGGGGATACGGAACTCCCGGTGCTACACCTTTACGTCTGTGGAGCCAATCCAATTTTGGGGAGGACCTTGTATTTGGACCGATAGGAGGTGGAGTATATTATTGGGATGCTACAAACGATACAACTACTAGGGGGGTAGCGTTATCTAGTTTGGGTGGGGCATCAAATACACCTACGATTCAGAATTTTATACTTGTTTCAGATATACATAGATTTGTTTTTTGTTTTGGAACAAATACGTTAGGTACTACGACCCAAGACCCTTTGCTACTCCGTTGGTCGGATCAAGAAGATGCTACTAATTGGACACCTTCAGCTACTAATCAAGCTGGCAGTCTTTTGTTATCTCGGGGTACTAAAATAGTAACCGCGCAACAATTTAACCAAGCAATTAATGTGTGGACTGATTCTTCTTTGTATAGTTTGCAATTCTTAGGGGGTCAGGTTGTATGGGGAGCACAGCTTGTCGGTGATAATATATCTATAGCTTCGCCTAATGCTACAGTATTTGCTAACGGTGTATCCTACTGGATGGGTAAAGATAGATTTTATATGTACGACGGGCGTGTTCAACCTCTCCGCTGTGATTTATTACGTCATGTAGTAGATGATATAAACAGAACCCAAACAGACCAAATATTTGCTGGTACTAACGAAGAATTTAGTGAAGTATGGTGGTTTTACTGTTCTAATGGGTCAGATACAGTAGATAGATACGTAATATACAACTACGAATACCAAATATGGTATTATGGTACTCTTGCTAGGACTGCTTGGTTAGATTCTGGTATTCGTGATTTCCCCCTTGCTGCAACATATAGTTATAATTTGGTTAACCATGAAGAAGGTGTAGATAATGGCGAATCTGATCCTCCTACAGCTATAAGCGCACACATAACATCTTCAGAGTTTGATCTACAAGATGGGGATAAATTTGGGTTTATACGGCGTGTCCTACCCGATATGACGTTTTTAGGTTCTACCGCAGATTCGCCGGGAGCTACGATGACGTTTTATCCCTTAAAAAATTCCGGTTCGGGGTACACCACCCCTGCATCTGAGGGTGGGAATAGTACTGGCACTATAACTAGGAGTGTTGCTACTCCTGTAGAAGCGTATACGGATCAAGTTAATGTTCGAATACGTGGTAGACAAATGGCTATAAAAATAGAGTCTACAAGTGCCGGAGTACAGTGGCAGTTGGGTAGTCCTAGAATAGATGTGCGAGCGGATGGACGAAGATAATGTCACACGATACTACACACAGCATAAGTTTTACTGCTCCTATACTGCCGCTTGCACCTAATGAATATGAAATGGTGTATTTTAACCATTACAATGACGTATTAAGGTTGTATTTTAACCGTATTGACGAGGCTTTCAGAGATAGGGGTAGTGAAGAATACTCTGAATCCGTAGCGTGGTTTATGAGCTAATGGCTAATAACTACAAAAACGCTAAACTTGATTTAACCTCTACGTCTGTAACGACGTTATATACTACCCCTACGGCTAAAACAGCTATAGTTAAATCTATTCTGGTGTCTGAAGATTCGGGTAATGCTGATACTATAACACTTACGTTAACTAATTCGGCTAGCGCTGTATTTAGTTTGTTCAAAACTAAGGCTGTATCTGCGAACACTACCGTAGAGTTATTATCCGCCCCTCTTATAGTTGAGGAGTCCGAAATACTTAAAGTTACGGCTGCTACCGCTAACCGCTTGCATGTTGTGGCTAGTTTGTTGGAAATAGGATAAATATAAAAATGCCTCGTATGAAGACTATAGACAGTAAAAAAGAGAAGGTTCCGACCGAAGTTGTGTTTGTGCTAGCTATTGACCAGATTGGCAGTAAATATGACCCTGCTACTACTATGGCTGTTATAGCTAGGGAAGGAAGTATGCCGTCTGCCGACACCGTTCAATTTGGCAATACTGTTTTTCTGGCCCATAGAGGAAAAGGAGATAATTACAGTAAAATGGTTGGTAGGGCGTTTAATATAGATACGGCAAGAAACTTTATTGAGAATGTTTTACAGTACCTAGAATATTTACGAAAAAAAGGTATTACCCATTATACAGTTTTATTTAGTGGGGATTTAATACTTAAACTTGTTAAAATATTAGAAAAAGTAATTAACACTAACTCTGATAGCACAGCTTTCATAAGAAACAGAGAAACTGGCGATGACGAGTACGCGGGCTTTGTTAAATTTGGTAGCGACAGTATACCAGAAAGTGTGTAAATGGGTTCCGTAGTAAGCAGTGTTGGTAGTTTTGTAGGAGATATCGTCGAATTTGCCGTTGACGATATTATTTCTCCTGTTGTTAGTGCTGTCGGCGATGTTGTTGGCGGTATGCTCGATGATCCTATTAATGCAATTCTTACAGTAGCTTCATTTATACCCGGACCTCATACTCCGTATGTATGGGCAGTGAAAGCCGCGTATGCTGCGTCTCAAGGTGATTGGTTATCCGCAGCTATGAGCGTTGTTAGCGCTGGTTATAGTGAATTTATAGCCCCTAGTGTAGATGCTTGGGTAAGTGATACCGCTGGAGAAATTTTTGGTACTACCAGTAATTTTGGAGGAGATTTAGGCGCAGAAATAGCTTCTGAGGCAGTAACTTCAAGTCTTACTCAAGAAGTACTTATAGGTGCGGGTAAAGGTGCGGCTATGAGTGCGGTTTCCGCGGCTATTAGAGGGGGAGATATTAAAAACGCTGCCCTTGTTGGAGGACTTACTGGAGGAGCTAGGAAATATATATCGGGGGCTAAATTTGTTCCAGATGAAGATATAGATTATGACCACGATATAGAAGTTGACGAAGCAACATATGAAAGTTCAACAAGCTATATATCTGATGGGCTTTCTAAAGCATCATCTACAGTACGTAAGGCATTTAAAGACCTTCCCGATATAGCTCAAGAAATTATAGTAGATACTACTGCCGCAGCAGTTACCGCCGCCGTTTCTGGTAGAGACGTAAAATTAGAAGAAATACTTCCTACGGCACTAACACAAGCTGCTGCTAAGGTGTATCTAGCAGAAGGGGTTGTTAAGGACTTATACCAAACACACTCCGATGCTTCTCCTGAATTCATAAATAGTAGGGTTGCTCTAGTAAATAAGGCTCTTGATGAGGTTGTTAGAGCTGCATATACGGGAGCAGATGCGTCCGCAGTGTTTGAAGGGGTAATGAGGGAAGATGCGTATAATCAATTATCTGATGGGTTGATTCGTGCGATTAATAGTGAAGATGTAAATGAATTCCTTAAAGATTATTCTACTAAAAACGACGCGTACTACGAAAAATATGGTTACACTGAAGACCTTAAAAATAGGGTAAATAATTTTGCCGATAAAATTAATGAACATAAGATAACAAAACTTCATAGGGGAGAGATAGAAGACCTTCCATTTACTTTAGACCATATGGAAGCAAAGATAGCGGATTATAATAAACGTTTAGATGATTACAATGAAAGCCAACGAAAAAGAGATGTTATAGAGGTAAGACAGCAAACGGCTCAAGGCGATTCAGAATTAGGTACTAGTGATGAGTACACGGGTTGGTCGTATCATGCGCCAGGATATGGTAGATCAGTTCCTCCTCCTTCAAAATCAGGTTATTACTATGACTCAGATGGCGAAGGTAGTATGCAGTTTAGACAAACAGGTCAGTCAGAATATAGAAGGCGTGTATTACCTCAAACCAACGCTGACGCTGCTTTAGAGGCAGAATTTAGATCAGGAGTTGAAAGAGACGAAATACGAAGTTGGTTAGATCAACATAACCTCTATCATTCCGACTACTTATCAGAGTTAGAAAATTTTAAAGCCTTACGTACAGAATATGATAATTCATTACTAGAGTTAGGGGTATTACAAGAAGCTGTTGTTCAATCATCAGCAGGTGGCGACACAGTAGTAAACGAAATTATAAGGCCAGCAGCCGCTAAGTTTGTAGTTAACAGTTTTTTTCCGGGGGATTTGGCTGCAGAAATTGATTCTGAAGAAGAAGCAAGTAGTTTTTATACCCCCGAACAACTGTTATATTTTGATTCTGAATATTATAATGGAGCCCAAAGAAAACCTAACTCTAACGGGGAATGGAAAGACGGCGCAGATAGTAGTTTAACGGCAGAAGAACATTGGTTACTTACAAAACGTGTAAATGCTGTTAATGGCACGCAAAACGATCTAGCAATTAAACAGATTATAGATGGTGCAATACCTCCACAAGTTAAACTTAATCTAATTAAAATTGCTGATTTTCGTAATCGTAAAGAATACAAAAAACGTTTGGAGAACGATATTGAAGCTGAAGGTGTAGCCGCAGATAGTGAGGGATCGGCGACAAAATATCAAAAAGAGTATCGTAATGAGGCTTATAATAGGTTCTTATATGAGACGCACGATTTAATAAGCGCGGAAGTTCTAGAAGATACGGTAAGAGGATTTGAGACCGGAGACGCTGCCACTTTAACTTACGGAGATGATGGAACTATTGTTTTAGCTTCTGAGTTAGCTTCGTTAGCTGTTACCGAAGCGGCTAAAACAGTTTTTAATAATATAGCGGACGAATATGCAGTAGGCGAGGATTGGGATAATTGGGAAGCAGAACAAAATTGGAGTGGCCCCCGTGCCCCCGAAGTATTTAGTGACAGGTATTTAAGTGCAGAAGAGAGAGCCGCGCTAATAGCTAGTAATAAACTATCACTATACTCCTATATCCCAACAGGAATAAAACTAGATGGTTCTATAGATTTTAGTGAGCCAGTATGGGGTCTTGCTGAAGCCGTAAAAGATTTAGAACCTTGGGGACCTAGACTTAATCCAGCAACAAACAAAATTGAAGATGGTAAACTTTTAGGCCCAACCTATACGGAATATGTTGTTCAAACCGGTGATACAGCAGGAAAAATAGCTAAAAAGTTAGGTGTTCGTGTAGAAGATTTAGCGGGGGTAGGTAATGATCCAAATTTAATTCGTCCGGGGCAGGTTCTTACAGTTCCTATAGCTTCAAAACTTGACGTACCATTGGCTGAAGTGCAGCAGGGTTACGTTGTCAATAGTGATGAGCTTGGTAAAGCCTTAATGGATTTTAATGTAGTAGATATCCCTGAAGCTATATATGAAGAGATTACAAACCTTGGTACTGCACTGAATAACTCTGAAGAAACGTATGCACGCGAACTAAAACGAATAACGGCGGGGCAGTTAGAGACTGTTTTTCAAATTAAACAACGTATAGATGCGGCTGTAAAAAACCCGGGAAAGTTTTTGGACGGAATATGGAACTCTATAGAAGGTGGTATCAACAATATTAGCCAGACTATTGAAGATATAGCTAATAATACATATAAACAAAAAGTAGACCCGGGAGATCAAGTCACATTAATACAGCGAATACAAAAAGTAAAACATGCCAGACAAAGCGTAGAAAACCAACAGTTAATGTTGGACACATATATAAAAGGAGGATTTAGCGAGGATGAGTTAATCGCAATTCATGGAATTTCACCAACTGAAGCAAGAAAACTAGTAAGTTGGTTAGGGGATAGTACTATAATAAATGAAGAGGTCATAGCTAAAATGGGGGAAGATCCTTCAGATTTAGCTAGACCGGCTAAAGCATGGGATAGATATAGAAGTCAGTCGGAAAAATTACAGGGAGCATATAATCGAGTTTCAGAATGGGAAAAACTACATGAGGCTAAAGCGTGGGAAAATAAAACTGAACGGCAACCTACATTAACACAACCGGGCTATAAATTTCCCGGTGATCCTTGGTCTCCAGAGGGATTTGAAAATGGTATTCGGTTAAAAGATTTGCAGTTCATAAATCCTGTTTTGTGGCGAACTGAAGTAGAACGGATAGGTAGGAATTTAAGTGAGGAAGACAAACGAAATATACACCCTGCCGATAGAGTTTTAGCAGAAACACTCGTAAGTATTAATGATGCTAACAGGAGCAGATCACTTGGCTCTTGGGAAAATCCTATTAGAAATAATGAACAGAAAGTAGGATATAACAAAGGCAATGATCTTATGTACGCGGTTGTTGATGCAGGGGCACAACTTACACAGGCAATGGGGGGTATAGTTCAGTGGTATAATATAGCGTCAGGTAAGGGAACAGGTGAGAAGGACAACCCTATTACGGAAAATAGTGAGCTTGCCTTTAAACTCAATCAAATAGCTGAACATTTAACTGACATAGCAACAGCTAATACTAGTGATAACCTTAAAGCGTCGTTGGACCGTTACCATAAAATAATTAGTGAGGGAGAGGGCGGCGCGTGGGCTGGCGCAGCACAGGTTGCATCAGCCATATATAACGAACCCTATGCCTTTTTTGTAGGTAAACTACTACCGGAAATATTTACAGAAATACCTCCATTAGTTGTAAGTCTAGGTACTGGTACTACCGCGGCTTTGCTTGCAGCTAAAGTTGTGGCTAAAACTGCGGGTAAACAAGCGGCACTTCAATCATTAGCAATGTCTACTGGGTGGTCTACAGACCGTATTTTAGCCACAGCGGAAACTTTTGGAGGTACTTTTGATGAACATTTTGAAGATTTGTATAATATAGGTATACAAGAAGGTCTTACTAAGACCGCAGCTATGCAAAAAGCCTACGAAGGTGCTACATTATCATCCGCTGCTTCCGCGGGTATTGAACTATTCTTAGGGGGATTAGACCCTTCTGCTAATTTTGTTAAAAAAGCCCTAGGCGGTAACATCAAGAGTATAACATCTACTGAGAAATGGCTTGAAAGAGCAAGAGTAGCTGGGAGGATAGTAGCTGAAGGCGTTTCTGAAGCGTGGGAAGAAGGTACGGCAACCTTAATCCATGCGAAAAATGTAGCGGATATTAGTAGAGAAACGGCTGACTTTCGTTACGGTGAAGATAACGAAAATTTAGCTTACCTAGTATCCACTACTGCCACACAAGCGGCTGCTCTTGGTTCGATGGCATCGGCTCCCTTTGCTGTTGCGGCTCAATTTCTTCCTAACTCTAAAATAAAAGGTACCGCACTCATAGCCGCACCTTTAATAGATAGGCCGAGTGGATTTGCTTTATTTGGGGGGCTACAAGAAGCGCAAACAGAAGCGGCGAGAACAACATCTAAAGATGTAGCCGCTATGGAATTAGTGTCTGAACAAAGTGAAGAGGAAAGCAAAAGAAGGGCTGCTGTAGATACTACAGTTAGAGCAGTTGCAATTTTTAATCCAATTGTAGGAGATGCTATACGTGATGCTCATACAGGTACACCAGAGCAGGTTGCAGCCGCTGAAGATACACTCCACGATATACTTGATTGGGGAACTCTTGAAACAGATCTTGAGTTTGAGAAAGACCCTGAAGGAGTTTGGCAACACCGAGTTGCAACCGAAATTCTAGCTACGGCATACCCCCACAGATATACTTCACTATCAAAAGTTATAAAAACAGCCCAAACGCAGTTAGAAGTACAAGGAGTATTTCCTGAATTAGGTGTACCATCTGACCTTCTTTCGGAGGCTAACCTATTACCGTATACAGGTGAAATATCTAATAATGAGTCAGCACAACAAGTTGCGACTTATATCGATGAATATGCGGGTTTCACTAATTTAAATGCCCAACAAGCCGCTGACGAAGCTGGGTATACACTAAGTCCCAACGAGGCAAAATTTTTTGTAGAAGCTATTGCACAAGCTAGAGAAGAAGAAAAAGAAACAGCTAATGAAGGTCAGATCGAATTAGCATCTACTATAGAAGATTTAACGGAAAGCGAAAAAACATCAGATACTCCTCAAGTCCCATATAGAGTTTCAGGAGACGAGGCATATACCGCTTGGTTAGAGCATATAGACAAACGGCAGCTTAATTCTGATGAAGTAACTAAACTTTTGGGTGATGTTCCCGCTACACCAGAGCAAATAGCGGCATTAACGGGGCAAGGTGGACCTACCTTCCAAGAAGATCAAACTGGAATTGTACAAGATTATCGTGGACTACGCGAAGTAACTACAGATGAAGTAGTAGCTAAGTTTGCGGACGAAGGTTACACGCGCCCCAATACCGAAACTAATCCCGAAGGTGCCGCTGCGTTTGATGCGGAAGTTGCTAAATATGTTGGAGTATCTGCGGACCCCCTAGAAGAAACTACATTCAATAAAATTATAACCGATATAGACCCTAGATATATTAAAGCAGGTGAAGCTAAACGAGTCTACGAAGACTTAGGAATAATATCTCCTACCGAATTCGATATAAGTAGGTTCGTTGGGGCAGGTGACGAATCCCAACTACCCGCTGCGGTAGAGAAATATTTGCCTGTAGCCTCGCATAATTTTCTAACTGAAACGATGGGGGTACCCGGACAAGATGTAACACAAGACGATATAGCTATAGTTGAAAGTCTTATTGCTGACCAAATGGCCGCTGATGCCCTAACCGACCAGCAATTAATATATGATGTAACAGGCGATAATGTAATAGATCAAGCTGACCTAACTATGTTACAAGATGTTATGGCGGGTACTACTTCTAGAGCAGATATTGCTACTACAAGTCCATTTGCAGCTACAGGAATACAAGGTCAACTAGCTACGCAAACTCAACGGGCTCAACAAGCTCAACAACAAGCTCAACAAGCTCAACAAGCTCAACAACAAGCTCAACAACAAGCTCAACAACAAGCTCAACAGGTTCAACAGCAAATTCAGCAAGCTCAACAGCAAGCTCAACAGCAAGCTCAACAGCAAGCTCAACAGCAAGCTCAACAACAAGCTCAACAAGTTCAACAGCAAATTCAACAAGCTCAAGAACAAGCTCAACAGCAAGCTCAACAACGGGCTATAGAGATGGAAAACCAGCGGTTTATGGGGCAGCTATTAGAAACAACACCGGTTAAGGTAGAAACACCAGACCCGAAAAAAATAGATTATGTATATGATCCATTTGGGGATAGTATATTTGCTGGACCGCAGAAAAACCTTTACGAACAGGCTTCGCCTTATGGTACTTCAACGCAGCCGAAATTCGTGGCTCATGGTGGACTTATAGAAGATGAAACAGATACAATATTACGGGTATTAGAGGGTAGATAGATGTCGCAGCCAATACGATATTTTGATTTAGGGGGTACTACTACTGCTCCGGGCTATAAACCAGAGGAAACCGCTGCGTATAAAGATGTAACTCCATCTACAACGCCTAGTAATAATAACGCCCTTTTTAATAATCTTGCGAATTTGGGTATAGCTAGCGCCGTTGAATTTTTTGGGGGTAACGACCCACAGATTGAAAAAGCGGGATACCAAGGAGGTATTCCTAAATACACATCTTTACGAGAAAGAGTCCCTTATACAGATGATCCATATCGACGCCCCGGTAGTAGTGGGCAACGATATTTTACTGATGTAGGATTTTCTAGAACTCCTGAAGACCCATCTGTGCTCGCCGCACAAAATCTACTTAACCCTGTAAGAGAAGATACACGGGCAGCGCGCCCCGCACTTGGTGGTATTTCTAATATTAGTACGTTCGCTGATTTAAACAAACTTACCTCTCCACAGCTACAACAAGAAAAAAGCGGTATTGCCAACGAACTACTTAGATTACGTGGTGAACAACGAAGCGAAGATGGTTGGTTACCCCCACCCCCCAATGCGGTAGTTACTCAAACTGCTCAATATTGGCGTAATAATAAAACGGGGGAGACATACGTAACTAATTCAGGAGGATGGACACCCCCCAGTGATGATTGGGTGCCTGATACAACTTCTGGGATGGCTGCAGGAGGTATAGCCCAAGTAGATCCAAGATACTTTGCCGGGTCTAGTGATGGTATGGCTGATTTAGTACCTGCTAATATAGATGGACAACAGGAAGCTAGATTAAGTGATGGCGAATTTGTAATGCCTGCGGATGTTGTAAGTCATTTAGGTAATGGGAACTCTAATGCCGGTGCAGATGTTTTATACAACATGATGGATCGTGTGCGTCAGGCTCGCACGGGTACAGAACAACAAGGACAACAGATAAACCCTAACCAAATGCTACCTGTTTAGGAATATAGATATGTCAACCCTTGCTACTCCTACCTCTACTACTCCCGCTACTCCTACGGCTACAAGTACAGCACCTACAAGTATTGTGGGGCAAAAAACCGGTTCGGAATCTGCGCTGTCTACTTGGGCAGGTCCTTATGTTACCGATATGTTGGGGCGTGCCGAAGCCTTGGCAGATCAACCATATGAGGCTTATACAGGACAGTTAACGGCTGGGGAAGCCGCGCCCCAAACACAGGCATTTCAAGGAATTGCTAATCTTGCTGTACCTACCAGTGAAATGGGAGCGTATACTCCAACTGAATTTACTTCAGAAGAAGCTACAAGAAGGATAAATCCTTTTATTGACGCCGCTTTAGACCCACAAATAGCCGATATGCGGCGGCAATCGGAAATCCAACGTATACAAGAAGCTGGAAGATTAGGTCAGGCCGGTGCTTATGGTGGTGGACGACAGGCTGTTATGGATGCCGAACGTAATAGGGGGCTGCTAGATCGTATAGCACGTACGCGAGGCCAAGCTCAATTACAGGCGTATGAGGATGCGCGTAGTCAGTTTAATCTTGAGCAAGATAGAGAACGGCAAGCTCAAGAATTAGTTAATCGGTTTGGGTTAGACGCATTAGCAAGGCAAGCTGAGTTAGGTAAACAACAGCGAGCTATTGAAGCTGAAGGTGTAGCCGCAGATAGAGCGCAGTTTGAACAAGAACGAGAATACCCATACAAAATGACGCAATGGCAAAGTTCTCTTCTACAAAATTTACCACTAGAGACACAGAGTTATACTTATGCCCAACCTAGTGCTTTAGCCAACATTATGAGTGGAACATCCGGGGTTGGTAGTCTGGTTAACCAACTTCTTGGTGGTGGTAGTAGTGGTAGTGGTGGTGGTATTGGTGGTGGAATTATGGGTCTTGTTGACAAGATTTTCGGCGATTAAAATAGGGACCATGTTATGAGTATAGGCGGTATAGATAATCAGCTTCGAAATACACAAGACAGTATTACGAGTGGTACGCGTAAGCCTCTAGATAGTAGGCTTTTGGATGTATTAGCGCTGCAAAGAATAAAAGAACGGCAAGCGGCGGCTAAAAGAGAACTTCAAGCGTCTATGCCGCAAGAAAAGCGTACGATTGCAGACCAACTTACTAATGAAGTTATAAATAACGAAAAAGAAAAGCTGCAGGGGGGGATTAAAGATATTGCTGCGCAGGTGGGTGGAGTAAATAACCAACAGGCAGCGCAACAACAACAGAATATGCAAAGGGTAGCTCAACAGGGCGTTGCTACCCAACCCGCACCGAATATGGCGCGTATGGCCGGTGGCGGTATCGTTGCTTTTGCTGGGCCAGATGGTTCTCTAGTTAGTGCGCAAAATTTAACAGAAGAACAAATACAGTTTCTTAGAAGTCAGGGATTAAACGACGCACAAATAGCAAGTATAACTCCTGATAAACTCCCTGCTATTATGATAGACGCTGTTAATAAAAAAAATGCGGCAAGTAAATACCCGAGGGGTAGTATGCCAGAGCCTAAATCAGGCGCTACTCCTCCCAAAGGGTTTAGGTATAATCCTTTCGAGTACCCAGGAGAGCTTGGGAGTCCTGAAGGTCCCGGCCTTCTTGATAGGATACGGAAAGATGTTGATTTTGGGGTTACCTCTAGACGCCCAGCGGGATATGGGATGGGGAACCTCGATTACGCACCAGAGCTTAAGGGTGTGCCCGAAGGCTATGAAGAAAAGATAAGAAAAAGGAATGAACTTCAAGCAAACAATCCAATAAGAAAAAACATCGCTACTCAGCGTCGGGAATTTACGGCTTCGCGCCAGGGTGCGGCGACGAGGCCGACAGCCGCAGAAGATATTGGGCCATTAAGTGCTGGTGATCTTCGGGGGGATGAAGCGGCTAAAAGAGCGGCTGAAGCGGCTAAAATAAAAGCTGATGCTCAAGCTTTTAGTAGAGTACCTTCTTGGGGAGACCCTCAAAATAGATTTCCTTCATATTATCCCGCTTCATTACCTAACGCACAGCCGGGCGCACAGCCGGGCGCACAACAATCGGTAGCCCCCCCTGCCGAACCAAACGCGGGTATACAAACTGCAATCCCAAAAACTACTGGGCAAATATCGGGTACATCACCGATAGGACACACTGATGAATATGGACTAACTGGGGGTAGTAAAGTGCAGTATAGACCCCAACCCGGTATAATTGGAGTGACACAAAAACAAGATGAACTGAGGGAGTATCTTAAAGGAATAAGAGGGCAAGATGTTGGTGCAGCCAGAGAAGCTCAATTAACAAGGGCTGATGAGCATATGAATAGGGCTGGTATAGCTAATCAATATAGGGATATGTTGGCTAGACGGCGAGAAGCGAATCGTGTTTCTAAAGAAGAACGTGATTACTGGGCATTAAACGATATGCTTGCCCGAGCCGGGGGACAGGGGGCGCTATCTAATATCGCAAGGGGCGCTGCTGATATGCGTGCTACAGAACGTCGCCGTGCTTCTGGAGAACTTGCAGAGTTAGAAGCACTAGAACGAGCAGGTATAACTGAAGATAGGACTATAGCTGGTAGGACATTAGAATCAGGTGACAAAGCAGCAAAACTTACTTCTGATGAGAAAAGAGCGGCTGCTACCGCGGAATCAAGTTTATTGGCGAACCAAGCTAATGTCCTTACTGAAGAAGCTAAAGCTATGCTCCAAGGCGATATGGCAAACCTTACCGCGGAGTCGAAGGCTTTTGATCGTAGATTGTCGTTAATGACGGCAAACGCTAGTAATGAAGTTAAAGTTGCTGTAGCGAATCTAAATGGAAAATTGAAATCCGAAGCAAACGAAATAGCAAAGATGGCTATTAGCGCAAAAAGTGTAAGCGATTTTAATGTTGTCTTAGCGCGTATTAATGAAGCTATGGGTAAAATAAGAGCAGGAGTTGCTGACGACCTAACAAAAGTAACAACTTCAAATCCAATTTATCTGGCGATGCAACAGGATGATCCTAAAAAAGCTGCTGAGTATTTAAAAACTATGCAATCTACGTATCAGGAAATTGCTGACGATGCGGTACGTGAACTTACAGCTCAGAGAACGTTAGTAACAGCATCATTAACTAGATTTAAAAGACCCTCAAAGTAGTGAAGTAGCTATATGCCTATTTATAGAGTTAAAATTCCTGGCGAGGGTATTCAGGAAGTAGAAGGTCCCCCCGGTGCTACTAGGGAGGAAATAATTGCTGCCGCCCAATATCTACTTTCTGAAGAACGTATAGAAGAAGAGCGAAAGGCTTACCGAGAAAGTATACGTAGCGACGAGCCTATACCTACATTTGAACCTAAAGACACTGATAATTTTCTTGAAGATATATACAAAGGACTTGCCGCCGGTTTTGTTCAGACACTAGAATCGGCAGCGTTGGGTGCTATTGCTCCCCTAGACGAAGAGGCTGAAACTTCCGCGCGGGATGTAATAAAAAGTGTAGCTGATACAGTTCGCCCTGAACTGGCTAACCCAGAAGGAGCTTTATCTAAATTATCCCAAGGTGTCGGGTCTATTCTAGGGTTTGCACCCGCACTCCTTACTGGCCCCGCTTCCCCCTATGTTGCTGCTGGACTTGCGGTAGGCGCTGGTGCTGGCGAGGCTAGTGAACGTGCGCGAAGCGCTGGTGCAAGTGTAGAAGAAAGAGGTCGCGCTGCATTACTAGGTACCCTCCCCGGCGCACTTGATATTATTCCTTTAGCTAGATTAAGCAGAAAGTTTGGCCCTGATGTTGTAGGGGACCTAGTTAATAAATTCGGTAAGCCTGAAATAGATGGTATTGGCTCTCGTATACGCCGCGCCGCTACCACTGGCGGGATTGAAGCTGCTCAAGAAGTAGCGCAGGGTATTGCTCAAAACCTTATCGAGCGTGGATATAATGAAGATGCTGAACTACTAAAAGGTACTGGCGAAGAGGGTCTTATTGGCGCTGGCGCTGGCGCTATAGTACAAGGGTTATTGGATGCTTTTGCCGGTCGTCGCGGACCTTCAGCTACTACACCTACCGAACCCGCTGAACCCACCCAACCCGCACAGGGTGAGTTGTTTTCTCCTGATGCCGATTTAGGGGCTCGTCCTCCTATAGAAGAATCTAGGCGTGAAGCTCAAGGTGAATTATTTTCAGAAGAAGACTTAGGCCGTGCGCCTATCGAAGATACTCAACTGGCGCTTGATTTATCTAGACCCGTTGGTTCTCCAGAAGCAGGTCGGCGTCTTGCAGAGTTAGAGCGGCGTAGGGAACCAGAACAAGAAGAATTGCAGTTTGAATCTGTACCCGGTGCTGAAGCTGAACAGGTAGCACAAGCTGCTGCTAGGGAACGAGCCGCGTTAGCCGCTATTGAACGTAGTGATGAAGCTGCGTTTGAACAGCCTGATTTATTTGCACTACAACAAGAACAAGAAGATCGTAGGCTAGGTGTTCCTAGGTTTCCTGTAGATCAGTTTATGGATGTACAGGAAGAAGCAGAAGTAGCTCCTGTTCCTGAAGCTGAACAGCTTGATATCGAAGATGCTATTGCTACTCGCCAACAAGAAGATACCGAAACCGCCCAGTTAGAAGAAATGGTAGCGGCAGACGAAACATTTCGTGCCGAATCAGATTTAGAAACTATTAGAGGGCAACTTGATACCCAGCAAGAACAAGAAACTGCTGCAAAACGGGGTGCCGTACTAGATTCGGTATTAACAGACTTACGTGATCCTAATCCAGAAATAGCACGGAAGCGCTTTGTTTCCGCGTTAAGAGACGAGGGTATTACTAAGACGGCTCCAACTGGGCCAGAATTACGAGCAATAAATAGGGCTACTGATGTTGTAGCTGCAACTCGTGCTGAAGATGCTGCTCTTGCTGAACCTATTGAGCCTCGTCAACAATACCAAATGCGACCAGATGAAGAAGGAGTACGCCGACGCGCACCCCAAACTGATTTACGGGGATTGGAAGATGATAGAAAACCAATATCTGGACAAGCTGTTGGGGACGCAGTACCTCTGGCTGCAAGAACTGACGACAGAACAAGTGGAGCACGCGTTCAGGATACTGTCGAAGGGACCTCCGCTCTTGTACCCAGAGATACCGAAGGAACTCCGGCACTTGATCCCGCACCAGTGGTGGGCGTTGAGTCTGATACTAGAACACTTGATGTTGGAGAAGGAGGAGCACAAGCTCAACTAGAATTACCTATTACGGAAGATTTAGGTGTTGCCCCAGAGAGCGCGTTTCTTGACGAAGATGTTGACGCCGAGCTTTCTACAATTGGAGAACAATTAGAATTAGATTTTGATGCTATTAAACTACCCACCGCTCCCGCAAAGATACGAAAAAAACCAAGAAGGCGCGCTGCTTCTGCAGAGACACGAAAAAAACCGAAACCAAAAGGACCCACTGCTTCCGCAAAGACAGAAGAAAAACCAACAACAACAGGAAAATCATTAAGACAAAAAAGAGTAGCACAAGAAGATGCTGCCAGAGAAGAACAAGGGTTTACTATAACCGAGTTCCCGCCGTCCGTACAAAAAGCAGAAAACGACGTTGCCGAAGCACGAGACGCTGTAGGTGAACCCTTAGTAGAAGGTCAGATATTCCATACCCCCGAACAGCTAAGGGCTTGGGGAGTACCGCCCGGCACCGGCTTGTATAATCGGTTGGTTAAAGGGTTCGTCACCGTATCAGAAGAAAGTCAGGCGCAGGAAACCGCTCAAAAAAGACGTACGAAAGGGCAGAATAGGGAGATAAAAGAGTTTACCAGGGCATGGGATGAGACTGCTTCTAATAATTTGAAGGTATTTGTGTCTGCTACGGATGTAAGAAGTTACATACACGAACGTTTGCAGAGTGCCTTACGAAATAATCCAGACCCGTTAACCGAAGGAGATATCCGCAAAGTACGGGGGTTGTTAGAAGGAACTCAAACCGCTGGGGGCAAACCTAGGTTGTTTTTTAGTAGGCAACCCGACCCTGTAAACGGTTTAGTAGAGATAGCTTATGCCCTGACCGGAGGTAGAACAGCCAACCTAAAAGGTATGACTGACATACAGAAAGAATATTTTGGGGGGATGAACGCGGTTAGTGGTGAATCAGCCTTAGCGTGGGTTGAAAATAACTTGTCTGAGGGCGCACACAGTTGGATTTTATCTTATAACGCGGACCTAATGGGGCGTCCAAGCGTAGAACAAGCTACAAAAACCACGCAGGAAGAAACTAAAAAATACCTAGCTGCCGATGCAGTAGCCGCTGTAGATGTAGATGCCCACCCGATGGTAGGTGTGTCGCTTATACAAGGGGATATTAAGAATGCGCTACGTATAATCGCAGCTACTACGGGTAACAAACGGCTTGCCAACGTCGCTAGACGGTTAGGCGATAAACTGGGCGATACCAAGGTAGAGGTAGTCGAGAACCTTACGGACGAGCTTGGCGTGCCTATGGCTGGGTATTTTGATCCCAATACGAACACCATAAGGCTCGACGCAAAAACTGGTATCAACACGCACACCCTATTACATGAAACGACGCACGCGTTAACTTCTGCCACGCTTGCAAACAAGTCTCACCCTGTAACCAAGAAGCTAGAAAAACTATTCAACGATATTCAAGATTCTCTTGGAAATGTATACGGTGCGCGTAATGTAGATGAGTTCGTATCAGAAGCATTCGGTAACGTCGAATTCCAGCAATTCCTAGCGGGCATAAACCCCAAGGGTGGACCCATAAGCGCCCTGCAACGGTTCGCTAACATAGTAACTAATTTTGTACGTAGTATTCTGGGTATGAATACGAAGCCGTTAAAATCGGATTCGGTGTTGGATAGAACTGACCAACTTGTAAATTCTATACTGGCCCCGGCTCCGCAGCATCGTGACGCTGGTATTCTATATATGAATTCGGACCCTGCATCAGTTGCAGGTATTATGAAGAACCTAGGTAACTTCTCTAAGGGTTTCCCTAAACTAACGAAGGGATACCGAAAAGGTTTTGTAGACGCTGTAGATCAATCGGTTATCGGCGACAAAGCCAAAGAAACGTTAGCGTACATATCTCCTCTGCAAGCCTTAGCTGATATATCTAACCGATATGGATTACGATCAGCGCAAAAGCTGCATGATGCTATACAACGTATGTATGGGTCACAATCCGAATCCGATACGCGGTTGGATGCCACCGGAACTAGGATGACCAATTGGCTTAAAGAGCAACCTGACGCCACTAAGAAAGCCTTTAATAACCTCGTATACCGGAGCACCACTCAGCAGGTAGACCCGTATGCGCCTAAGAAAAAATATGAAAATAACGCCGATAAGTTAGCGGTGTGGGAAGACATGCGGGGGGATGTCAAAACTATAAATACGGGTGGTAAAGAGATATATAAGTTATTGCAGAATACGTACGCTAAACAAGTAGAACAACTTCAAGAAGTTTTAACCGATGCGATTGCTAATATTAAGGATGCCGCCGGTAACCCTATAAGTAAGGATGCTAAGGAAAAACTTAAAAAGACTGTGTTCGATAAGATATTTGAGAAGAACCGTATCGAACCGTACTTCCCCCTTACCCGTGAAGGTGATTATTGGCTATCGTTTACCGGGAAAGACCCCAACACTGGTACAGACGAAACCGTATACATGGCGTTCAAGAGTGGTAGAGAGCGTGATACGTTTATAGAGGGTATTAAGGGAGACCCTGACGTTGATGAAAACACCATAAACGAATTTTCTAACCCCCAAGAAATCGCTAGAAGTGGAGGAAAAGTCCCTGATACATTTGTAGCGCAAACCTTACAGTTATTAGGTAATGCCAAGGTCAAAAATGAAGTGCAGCAAGAGTTCCTGCAAATCTTCTTGCAGACTATGCCCGAATCTTCATTTGCCAAACAACTTATTAGTCGTGGTAGGCAAGGCCAAGGTGAGCTTGGGTATATAGAGAATGCTGAACTGGCGTTCCGACAAAGAGCGTATGACATGGGCGCACAGATAGCCCGTATGAAGCACTCTAGAGAAATAAATGAAGTTATGTCGGACTTGGAGGGCGAGTATTCAAAGGTACAAAAGGGTGAGGCTGGCCCAGAT
>Ga0209992_10001620_pt1 | contig 22914 bp, 21 predicted proteins | sample 2SBtaG_2_FD_182564 | JGI IMG/M metagenome (GOLD analysis project Ga0209992, IMG submission 182564) | Deep subsurface microbial communities from Kolumbo volcano to uncover new lineages of life (NeLLi) - 2SBTROV12_ACTIVE470 metaG (SPAdes)... | ecosystem: Environmental > Aquatic > Marine >... | reverse complement strand
GTACATAAACGCACCTGCCGCAAAAGCAGTTAGTGCGGCTATCGCTGTTTCTGAAACGGCAATATAAAAACCTAAGTACACACCAATTAAAATAGTTGATGAAACTAGGAAGTTTAGAATAAGTGCTTTAGTTGTTGAGTAACCCGCTTCTTTCATAATAAAAAATTCAGAAATTTCTTGCACTATCTCGTGTAGGAAGATAGCAAGAGTAGTAGCTATTCCCACTCTTACATCAATTAAAAAGGCAGGAACAAGCAGGAGTCCATCAACAATGTTGTGCAAGGCGTCTCCAAGAAGAACCTTTTTGGCGTCGAGATGGTCGTGCGAGTGCCCATGGTCTGTTCCGTGGTGGTGGTGAGTCGTAGACATTATTCTACCTACAATTTCTAAGAATAACGCTCCTGCAATTGCAGTAGTTAAAATTAGTAGAAATCTTCCTCCCAATTCTATTGATTCAGTGAATAGTCCGTAAGAGACTATTATAAAAACTCCTGCAGAAAATGTTACTAAATATCTGGAGTTTCTCATTACTAAACTATCTGCACTTTTCCATACAAAAATTGCCCCGGAAAGGGAGGCTAGCATAATTATAAGGGCTGCGATAAGTGCGCTGGACATAGGGGCTATTATACACTAAATATACCTTTAAATTCGCTCATAATACTTTATACTTATTGTATATGTCACTAATTTCAAGATTCCAAGCAATAGACGAGAAGGAAAAAACTAAAGCAGTTAGAAAACTAATAGAAAGCTCTACTCCCGATTTTGATTATTTCTTCATGCTCGTTCTTTCAGTTCTAATGGCAACATTTGGACTTTTGGCTGGAAGTGAATCGATAGTAATTGGTGCGATGCTACTAGCCCCCTTGCTTGCCCCAATTATGGGGCTTGCACTGGGTACTTCGATGTCTCACCACCCACTTATTCTAAGGTCACTTTCAACTATTGGTTACTCTGTTGCCTTTGCAGTAGGTGCTGCGGTACTGGGAGCATTTCTCTTTTCCGTTAGCGATTTAAGTGTTGGAGTAAATGAAGTAATTCTCTCACGAACAGAGCCGTCATTACTCTTTTTCATTGTTGCAGTAATCTCAGGACTTGCTGTCTCATATACTACAGTTCGACCTAATCTTTCATCAACACTACCAGGAGTTGCCGTTGCTGTTGCCCTTATCCCACCACTTGCTGTATTCGGGGTTGGAGTAGCTATGCTTGAGCCTAGTATTATTGCAGGTTCTGCTGTTATGTTTATCATAAATGTCGTGGGAATGGTTTTTGCTGGAATGGTAACGTTCTCGTTAATGGATGTTCACCACAAGAAATTTATCGCTGAAACTGCAATTAAAAAAGAGGACAAAAGAGTTGAGGAGGAGATTGAAAAGGTAAAGCAAATAGAAGAAGATACAGCAAATGGTAAACTGTCCTAGTGGACCAAATCATAGGACATATAGACATGGACGCATTCTTTGCATCCGTTGAGGAAAGAGATAAACCATATCTGAAGGGCTCTCCCGTGATAATTGGATCAGACCCAGAACAAGGTAAGGGTAGAGGAGTTGTCTCAACCGCCAACTACAAGGCAAGAGAATTAGGAATTGGCTCAGCGTTACCGATAAGTAAGGCATGGAACTTATGCAAAGGCCACAGGTGTATCTTCATCACTCCTTCTTCAAGACGTTATGGAAAAGCATCAGACGAAGTATTCAGTGTTGTAAAAAAGTATGTTGATGTTATCTCACAAACAAGCGTTGATGAGGCCTCATTAGATTTAAGTTTTTGTAAGAATTTTAAGGAAGCTGAGAAATTAGGGAAAAAGCTAAAAAAGGAAATCAAAAAAGAAACGGGATTAACTTGTTCAATTGGCATTGGGCCAAATAGGATGACCGCAAAAATTGCCTCTGATTATGATAAGCCTGATGGACTAACGGTTGTGACTGATTCAGAAAAGTTTCTCTCCCCACTTTCAATTAGAAGTATTCCAGGCGTTGGTAAAGTAGCACAACAGGAATTGCTTAGGTTGGGAATTAAAACAGTAGCGGACGCCCAAAAGTATTCTTGGGAAGAACTACAAGGAAAACTTGGCAAGCACGGTTTTTCTTTATGGGAGAAGGTTCACGGAATAGATTATAGAAAAGTAGAAAAGGAAAAAGCTAAAAGTAAATCAATCGGCAAGCACTACACATTTGATATTGATACACACGATCTAAAGGAAGTAACACTTGTTGTTAAGGGGCAGATTAAAACAATTCTTGAACAAGTTAAGAAACAGGGTTTTAAAGAGTTTCGTACAGTTGTTCTAACTGTTCGTTTTGAAGACTTCGTTACCAGAACTCGATCCCTTACCTTAGAGAACTCGATTTCTTCTGCAAAGCAGTTAGAGCTTAAGGTAATAAAGCTCCTTTTTCCGTTTTTTGAAAAAGCTGAAAATCCAAAAGGGTTAGCAATTAGATTGATTGGAGTGCGTGTTGAAAAGTTGATATAATTAAATTATGGACGTATTCCAAATATTAATAATAATTCATTTGGTAGGAACGGCTCTGGGTGTAGGAGGTGCTACTTTTGCTGAGATAAATGTTTTAAAAGCACTTAAAGATGGTATAATCTCGCCTGACGAATCGAATTTAATGCACGGAGTTTACACGACTATGCGCGTAGGTTTAGTTATTGCGGTTCTTTCAGGACTTGGCTTTTTGGTCTACTACCAACTAAACGGCATGGAAGAATTACTATACCAGGCCAAATTATGGGCAAAGATGACCATTATAGGATTCTTGGTGCTAAATGCGGTGCTACTACACAAAAAGAAGATTTCTCTACTGTGGGGGAGTGCAATTTCATTCACCGCTTGGTATGCAGCTTTAATTATCGGCTCCTTAGGAAAAATTTCATATTCATATTTTGAGATTCTAGGCTTCTATGCTGTTTTTGTTGTTGTAGCTGCCGGAGCAATACATCTTTTACATAAGAAACTCATTCCGAGGAAAAATGGATAGAAAAAGTAGAGCAATAAAGTTAGTTGCAAAATTAAAGAAACTTTATCCAAAGCCAAAAACAGAACTAACATATAAAACTAACTTTCAGCTTCTAGTTGCGGTCATGCTAAGTGCCCAATGTACGGACAAAAAGGTTAATGAATGTACTGACAATCTGTTCAAAAAATACAAAACCGCTAAGGATTTTCTTAAAATCAAGGAAAAAGAAATAGCGTCAATTCCTTTTTTCAGAAACAAGGCAAAGAATATTGCAAGAGCAGCTAAGGTTGTGGAAAGAGATTTTAAGGGGAGAATACCAAAGACTATTGAAGAGTTAATAACACTCCCTGGAGTTGCGTATAAGACGGCAAACGTTGTTTTAGGTGGAGTACACGGGATATGGGATGGAATAGCCACAGACACGCATGTGAGGCGATTTGCGCTACGTTTTGACCTTACAAACAACAATGATTTAACTAAAATATCAAAAGATCTTGAAGAACTGATACCCAAGAAGGATTGGAGATATGTGAACAATGGATTTGTACTATACGGTAGATATGTATGTCCTGCGCGCAAACATGATTGTGCTGAACATCCTCTTACAAAGATTTGGCCCAAGGCTAATGAGATTTGGGTAAAGGCTGGTATTATTAGTAAATGAAAAAGGTAGCAATTTTTGATGTGGATGGAACAATTTTTCGATCAAGTTTGTTGATCGAAATTGTTGAAGAAATGGTGGCAAGGGGTATCCTGCCTAAAGAGGCAACTAAAATATATAAATCAAAGCACAAGAAATGGCTCGATCGAGAAGGGGGCTATGATGAGTATATTGATGCAATGGTGGAAACCTTTTATAAGTACAACAAGGGTATTCACTACTCAGACTTTGCTGAGATTTCTAAAAACATTGTTAAGACAAAAGGAAAGCAAACATATCGATACACTCGTAAGTTGGTTAAAGATTTAAAGAAAAAGGGATACTATCTTTTGGCAGTATCTCATTCACCGAAAACTATTCTCGATCAGCTTTGTCCAACTTTGGGTTTTGATAAGACATACGGAATGATTTATGAAATTGGCCCAGAGGACAGATTGACCGGAGAAATTACAGATAAACATTTAATCTTAAATAAAGCATACATTGTTAAAAGAGCAGTAGAAAAAGAAGGACTTACCTTTAAGGATTCAGTTGGAGTAGGAGATACAGAAAGCGACATTTCTTTTTTAGAATTAGTTGATAATCCAATTTGTTTTAATCCAAATAAAAACCTCTACAGGCATGCAAAGGTAAACGATTGGAAAGTTGTAGTTGAGAGAAAGGACGTAGTATACGAGTTATAGCGTGTCTTTTAGTTTTGCTGCAAAAAGTACTCCAGTTGCCATAACTAGTGCTGTTGCAAGGAATATAAATTGTATAGGAAGGAATATAAGCATCAAGGTTCCAAATAAGGGACTTACTATATAAGCTATAGGACTAAGCATGCGAAAGGCACTTACTTCATCTGAATCTCCTGCATCAACATGCTTAAAGAAGTAGCCTTCGCTTGATATTTCAATCATGGCAGCACCTATTCTTGTTGAAAACATAGCCAACGACCATATTAGTACAGAAGTAGTATCTAGAAATGTAAGCGCTGAAGTAGTTATGGTAATAACTACAAACCCTAGTATAAGTATTTCTTTTTCTCCAAAAACTGAATCAGCCAATTTTCCTAGAGGTATCTCAAGTAACAAGAAGGCAAGTGTTGCCGATGCGATAATTATACCGATGCTTGAAAGTGGCATCCCCAGAGTGTTATGAATATATATAGGTAAATATATAACCATTATACCGAAGAAGAAACGAAGAAGAAATTGAGAAAGAAACACGTTTCTTAAATCCACCCTTCTAATAAGGGAAGTCATGAAATTTGAAACATCTAGTTGAGAATACTTTGGATCCTTAAAGTGTTTGAGTTGGGAGCCAGCGAGGAATATAAAAGGAACAAAAACTAACGCCGCAATTATAAAAAGTAATTTGTAATTATTTTCTCCTACTATAAACCCACCCAAAACAGGTGCTCCTATCCATGCAATTGTGGCAAATGTTAGAAAGATTCCTCGTATACCCCCGGTATCTTCCTCCTCAGTAGTACTTTCAAGAAAAATATCTAATGAAAAAGCAATGAGAGCAGGAACAAGGAATGCAATGAGGAAGATGAAGAACAAAAGTACTAGATTATCTATCAAAGCAAACCCAATAAATGCTAGTACCTCAATTATTCCTAGAACAAGTAGGTTTGTGTAGTTACCGAATTTTTTTAAAAGGAAAGATACGTTTGCAATAGCAAGTAGGGTAACCATAGAGCCTACTGCATAGAGTAGTCCAATAAATTCATGTGGGAATCCACGGCTCACCATAAACGTGGACATATAGTACGCAATTAGCGCTAGATGCAAAGAAAATATAAAATTCAGAGCATAAACGCTATGCCTAGACGAGGTCACATTTTTTATAATGTGCTTATCCTTTCTGTGTATCAGTACCATTGGTGCTAATTATACACCAACGATAACTGGAATAACTATAGGGTTTTTATGAGTTTTTTGAACCAAGAACTTTGATACTTCTTCAGTAAGTTCGTTCTTTATGTCATCTATATCAACTTTTTTAGATTTTTTGAATTTCTCTTCAACAGTTTTCTTGATTATCAAACGGGTTTGACCTAGGAGTTCTTGAGACTCTCGTAGGTATATAAACCCACGTGAGATAAGATCTGGAGATTTTCTTAGCTTACCAGCGCGGAGATTAATTGTTACAACCATAACGAAGATTCCGTCTTGGGCTAGAGACTGCCTGTCTTTAATAACAGCCTCTTGGATATCCCTAACGTGCAATCCTTCAACAATCCTTGATGTCATTGGAGCAGTTGCTTTTAGTCGCACGAATTCTTTTCCGTTATCTCGTATTTCAATAATAGTACCGTTATCAGGAACAATTATGTCTTCTTTAGAAAGTCCACAAGACTCTTTCATTAGGTCAGCGTGAATTCGAAGCATGTAGTGGAATCCGTGTTGAGGAATGAAGTACTTAGGTTTGATTTGTTGGTGAATCCAACGGGCCTCTTCCATACTACCGTGACCGGATGCGTGAACATCACTAGTTTCAAAAGTAACAATATGAACGTCTTGGCGCGCCATCTTGTCTTTAAGTGTTTGAACGGCGTTTTCGTTTCCTGGGATAACTGAAGAGGAAAGAACCACTGTATCTTTTGGAGTTAACTTAACCTTTCTGTGGCTCTTGTTAGCCATTCTCATTAATGCTGCAAATTCGTCACCTTGGGCACCTGTTGCAAGAATAATTATCTTACTCTCTGGGTAATCAGCCATTTCATCTGTTGAAATAATAGTTCCTTTCTTAGGCTTAAGAAGATTAATTTCTTGGGCAATACCTAGGTTAGTTTTCATACTTCTACCTTCAAGAACGATTTTCTTCCCGTTTTTCTCAGCAATGCTGATAATACTCATTATTCTTTCAAGTTGGGATGCAAAAGTTCCGATAATCAATCTGTGCTTAGCATCTCCAATGATTTTTTCAAAAGAATCAAATACCTTATGTTCAGGTATTGACCATCCTGGTTTCCACACACTAGTGGAGTCCATAAGAAGACACGTGATTTCTTCTTCTTTAAATACGCTGAATGAATCAATTTCTGATTGAGCAACAATTCCTGTTCCGTCGTGGTTAAGCTTAATGTCTCCTGTTATAGCTACATTTCCTGAAGGTGTTTTTATTATAACTCCCATAGAATCAGGAATTGTGTGAGTCACTCCGTAGAAGCGCAATGTAAGTCCTCCTACTTGTATAACATCAGTGTTTTCAACCTCTCGAATATCAGGAGTAGGTAGGTGAGGAAATTCTTCTTGGCGCTTTTTAATCATTACTCCAGTAAGTCTTCTGGTGTAAATTGGGGGATTCCCAATTCGATCAATGATGTAAGGAATACCTCCTATGTGGTCTAGGTGACCATGGGTAATAACCAATCCTTTAATTTTATCCTTACGATCTTCAAGATATTTTGTGTTAGGCAATGAATAGTCTACTCCAGGCTTGTCTTCTTCTTGGAACATAAAACCAGAGTCAACAACGATTATGTCGTCGTTATATTCAATTGCTGTCATGTTCTTTCCGATTTCTTCAACTCCTCCTAGAGGAATTATTCGAATAACACCATCCTCTAGACGAGGTATGACGTCATCTTTCTTTTTTGCGTGTACACGAGGTTTAGGAGGAAATTTCTTGTTCCTTCTTTGTGATGGTACTCGCTTCTTCTTGCTCTTGGCAGAGCTTGAGACGGTAAACCGCATTTTATTTTTGTTATCCATTGTTAATTTTTAAAGGCTAATAATTTTTATTTAAAGAAATGCCAAACTCTCTCAGTTTGAGTGTGCCACAAATGTACTCCAGAGAATCTCTCGCTAGGAGTTGCAACTAATCCAATATCTACACCGCGTAGGTATTTTGGAATCACGTAAAGGAAGTCAGGCGCGTAAAGGAAAATAGAAGGTGAGTCTTTCTGAATTTCTCTTTCAAACTTTATATATTGTTCGTCTCTCTCTTCCTTTGCGGAAAGTTCTCGTCCCTTCTCTAGAAAAACGTCAGCAGATGCGTTGGTGTAGTTTGCAATGTTAAGACCTGGGTCGTTTTTCTGTGAGGAGTGCCAGAAAGCAAAGAGATCTAGTCCTCTTCCCACTACTTCACCAAACAGAAGTGCCTCATATTCTCGAGGGCGAATAATATTGTGGTTTAAGTCTCCTGTTTCAAATACTACAACACGTACGCCTATTCCAGCCTTTGTCCAAGCCTCAGCCGCAATATCGGACGCTAATTTTAGCTCGGGAGTGTTAGCTGTTGCTATTGTAAAAGTTAATAGCTTTTCGCCGTCAGTCCATTGGCCTAGTTCCTTATCAAATTCCCAGCCAGCTTTTTCAAGTATTTCTGTTGCAGTAGCCAACCTCTCTTCTTCGGTGGTATCAATATGTTCAGTAACACTAAGTCCTGCAACGGTTCCCGGTGGAATGGGGGAATCTATTATTGTTCCGTAACCATTTAATACTTCGCTAACTATTTTATCCTTATCCAAAAGAGCCTCAAGCGCCTGTCTAACTTCTTTTTCCGCAAAAATGTGATTTTTGTTTTGGTTAAAGAATATAGCGAATATTCTTGGGAAAACTGCCTGAAGTAATTCAGAGTCGTTAGCAAGGCTTTCATTTAGTGCAACGGACGAAACTGCGTTTAGGTTTTCCACGGCTCCTGTTTTATACGCAGAAAGTAACTCCTCTTCGTTTGCGTAAAAATTAACTATCAGTTTGTTTATAAACGGACGTCCTAGAGAGTAGTCATTAAATGCACGAAGATCATAGGATTCGGGTATTCCGGATGAGTCGTAGGTAACACTCTTAATTTCAAATGGCCCAGATCCAATAGGTTTTATATTAAAATTACTGAAAGAGAATTCTTGAGGGTTAATGTTTATCCATATGTGACGGGGAAGAATACCTATGGTCGTGTTCTCAAGAAAAGGAGCGTAGGGTCGTTGAAGAGTGAATCTAACCTCTCTGTCATTAATTTTCTCAACCAAAACACCTTCCCAGTCGGCTCTTCTAGGACTTTTAATAATACCGTCCTGTGCCATTTCTATAGTAAATATAATGTCGTCTGCAGTTAATGGTACCCCATCATGGAAACGCGCATCGTCTTTTAATATAAATGTATATTCCGTTCCGTCTTCTGAAATGGTGTATCTTTCAGCAACATCTGGTATTAAAGTTCCGTTTGAAGAAGGGCGTGTTAATCCCGCGTAAATTAAAGTAGAAAGGTCACGATCAGTATCCGAAAGAGTGAGAAGTGGGTTTATAAATCTCGGTGCACCAATTACACCTTCTTTTACCGTTCCGCCTCTAAGAGGTATTTGAGTGGTTGTTTCCTTATTAATTTGAACAACAAGCGAGAGTGTTGTTAGGAACACTAGTCCTGTTAGAGCCAAAAATACTACTCTTTCTAATGGTGAAAGAGCGTTAATAATATTTTGTAATAGACTTACCTTCGGAATACTATATTCCTTTAGTAAGTTATTAATAGACTTGTTTTTAAGAGGATTATCCATTTTTAAGACACACAGAGTCTTCTACGCAACGAATAGATTTAACATAGCGATGAGTGCAAAAAGCAATCCCAGCACTATAGTTACTCTAAAGAGAGTTTTCTCTAAACCACGACGAGTATGAAAACCCGAACTAAAGTTATCAGCTCCAAATGCACCACCAAGACCCGAACCAGTCTGCTGTAGCAGAATAGTTAAGATGAGCATGATGGAGAGCGCAATTTGTATGTACGGCAAAAGGCCGATAAATGCTTCCATGTTGGCCCGAGTATAACAGGAGTGTAAAAAATGGCAAGACATTGCATTTAGGTAGTCTTTTGGTATAGTTTTGCCCTAATGACTGAATTAAACATAAAAACAAGAGGAAAAGATTCAACACCTGATGCATTACGTGCAACAGGATTACTTCCTGCTGTTTTTTATGGACCTAAAGAAGAGAACACTCCAATTACAGTTGACGCTAAAGAATTTGGCCAGATATGGGCAGAGGCTGGAGGGTCTGCGATTGTTGACCTAAAAGGAGTGGGAGAGGACAAAGAAGTACTTATCCAAGACGTTAGCGTTGACCCAGTTACAGGAGTTCCAATTCACGCAGACTTCTACTGCATCGAACGAGGAAAGAAACTAACCATTACTGTTCCATTGAACTTCATAGGAGAGGCTCCTGTTGAAAAAGAAGGAGGTATTGTTGTTAAGGTTATGCACGAGATTGAAATTGTAGTTCGACCAAGAGATATCCCTCAGGAAATCGAAGTGGATGTAACTACGCTGGGGGCACTAGATAGCAACATTACAATTGCAGACCTTAAACTTTCTGAAGAAATTGAACCAACTGCAGAACTAACAGATAACGTAGCATCCGTTACGCAACCACAAGAAGAAAAGGTTGAAGAAGAAAGAGACATTACAGATATTGAAATAGAAGGAGAGGGAGAGACTGAAGAAGGAGAAGAAAATAAGGAAGAGTAAAAGACACCAGCCAGGTGTCTTTTACGTTATACTTATACCGATGAGTAAAAGAATTATAGTGCTCGGTATTTTAATGTCACTGCTGGTGGCACCTGTTGCATACGCCGAGACAAAAGAACAAAGAGAAGCACGCTTGCGAGCGGAGCTTGCAAAAATTGAAGTAGAAATTTCCCAGCAACAAGTTATTCTAGATGCTAAAAGTGGAGAACGGCAGTCCCTGGAGCGAGACGTTGCAGTATTAGATGTACAGATTAATAAGGCACAACTTGCCATTAGACAAAGAAACTTAACCATTTCTCAAATTACTAGTGATGTTAAAGATAGAGAACAAGCCATCAGAGAATTAGACGCTAAGATTGGTAGAGAAAAAGACTCTCTTTCTCAACTTTTACGAAAAACAAATGAAATAGATAACCTGTCTTTTACTGAAATGATATTAGGAAGCAATGATCTTTCGGATTTGTTTGTCGACATTGATTCTTTTGAAGTCGTAAAGATTTCTCTTTCAAAATCTTTTGAATTAATAGCAGCAGCCAAAGCCTCAATACAAGGACAAAAGAAAGTTCTTCAAGAAGAGCAGTTAGAAGAAAGAGAGTTAAGAGAGATACAGGTTCTTCAGAAGAATAAGGTGGAATCTCGTAAGGGGGAGAAGAATAAAATACTAACTGTTACAAAAGGACAAGAAGAGATATATCAGGATATTTTAAATGAAAGTAAAAGAAGTGCAGCAGAAATTCGCTCAACATTATTTTCATTACGTGGTACGGCCGCCATTCCGTTTGGAGACGCTTATGACTTTGCAAAAGAGGCTAGTGGTAAAACTGGTGTGAGACCTGCTTTGATTCTCGCTATTTTAAAGCAAGAAACTAACTTAGGAGAAAACGTAGGACAGTGTCTTCTTACAAACTCTCCAAACAAAGGAGATGGGAAAGGTAAAAACACAGGACGTGCCTTTGATCAGGTTATGAAAGGAACTCGAGACGTTGATCCGTTCATGGATATTGTAAATGAATTAGGATTAGATCCGTATTCACAAGTGGTGTCGTGCCCTCCTTCATATGGCTACGGCGGAGCCATGGGCCCTGCTCAATTTATTCCTTCAACTTGGGTTTTGTATAAAAAAGCACTAGGTAAGATAACAGGGCAAAATCCACCGAATCCATGGGATCCAAGAACAGCCATTTTTGCAACGGCCTTGTTAATGGAGGATAACGGAGCAGATCAAGGTTCATTCTTTGCAGAACGTCTTGCGGCACTAAGGTATTTTGCCGGATGGAGGAATGCTAAAAAAGCGGCGTATGCATTCTATGGAGACGACGTTATGGAGTTAGTTGAAGTGATGCAAAATCAAATTGATATTTTGGAGGGCTAAAAACGCGGCTTGTGAGGCCGCGTGTTTAATGATCAAGAAGGTGTGAACGATGCTGCAAACAGATGAGAGTTTGCAACTAAGAATGTAAAGACACCATTCTCTTCCGTAACACTGTTTGTCTTGAGTGAATACGAAGGAGGTTTCTTTTTTTTGCGAATTACACTATGTGATCCGCTCTCTTTCGGTTCAATAGAAAAAACCAAAGAGAATCGAGTCGGCGACTTTATCTAGAAGACGTCCATTTTTTTGATTTTTTCTGACCGGGTTCCTGGGAACGTTGTTATTGCCAGGATCCCTTTTGCTGATGTCGAGGGGAACTTTTCGGAAAATTTTTGTGGTGTCATTGCAATGTCCTTCTGTTGCTGAGTAAAGAGTATCATATAGAAATAACACTTACACTTGTCAGATAGCAAAAAGGCGGCTTGATAGGCCGCCTTTTAAGGTTTTAGAACTTTGGGGCATTTTCGTGTCCCTCGGGATAGACTGTGAAGAATAATCCGCCTATTTGTGCTGACCTTGCGGTCATTACTCTGTCAGCAGATCTTTTTGCTTTCAAATCACACACGATTATCTTACCCCCAGTTTTATGCCATTTTCCGTTGGCAAAAAGAAGCCAGTTCTGGACTGTAATGTGAATATGGTTCTCATTCTTTTCCGAGCTGACTACCTGACCACAAAAGCAATCACCCAGAAAATTGCAGACAATAGTGCCCGTGGAAATAATCGGTAGTTCTGTATCCAAAGATACAGGGATGGTTGTAGACATTTTAGGTCTCCCAGTTAATTTCTATCCAAAACGTATCATACCCTTGCCAGTTTTCCTAGAAATGTTACAGTGTCGCGGTATGAAAAAGGATACACACCCAGATAACTATAGAGAAGTAATTTTCCTAGACAACACGTCAGGGGAGGAATTTCTACTATTCTCCACAGTTGAGACTGATGAGACTGGTACGTACAAGAAAAAGGAGTATCCACTCTATCGTGTTGAAATTTCAAGCGCTTCACACCCATTCTACACTGGTGTTAAAACAACTATTGATACCGCAGGACGTGTTGAGAAGTTCAAGACTCGTGCAAAAGCAGCCTCAAGCAAGTAAACGTAAAATATTGTAAGATGAAAGCGGTGTAAAAACCGCTTTTTGATATGGAAAAAGAACGACCAGAAATATTAACTCAATATGCAACCGACAACCGTGTAGGGTTTTTAATACAAGAATACGACAGATTAGACGGAGAAGCACGCGAGGCTAAGTTGGTAGGTACTGCAGATGCTGAAATGGACGCCCTGGTAGAAGAAGACCTAAGGCGAATATCAGAGGCACAAAACGGAGTAATTGAACAAATTGAACAAATTGTTAAAGAAGATGAAGAAGAGCAGAAGTTTCCAAACGAGGCAGTTTTAGAGGTTCGTGCAGGAGCAGGAGGAGAGGAAGCCGCGTTGTTTGCAGAGGAGTTAGCCTTTATGTACATCAAGTATGCTGAAATAAGGGGGTGGCAAACTCAAACACTAAGTGAGTCTCGTTCAACTATGGGAGGTGTAAAAGAAATCATTATTGAAATTAAAGGAAAGAACAGTTACAAAACTCTTCGTTTTGAAACAGGGGTGCATCGTGTTCAAAGAATACCTGCAACAGAAAAACAAGGAAGAATTCATACTTCAACGATAAGTGTGGCGATCTTGCCTGTGTACAAGCACGTAACAGTTGAAATTAACCCGGCGGACTTGGAAATAGAGTTTTCACGCTCAGGTGGAGCCGGAGGACAGAACGTAAACAAAGTTGAAACTGCCGTTCGTCTTACCCACAAGCCAACAGGTATAAGTGTTCGCTGTACTGCAGAACGCTCACAACAAAAGAACAGAGAAAAGGCATACGCTATTATTGCCTCACGTATTCAAGAGATGCAGGATGAGGAAGCGGCTAAAACAAGGTCAGACGCACGTTCAAAACAAGTAGGAACAGGGGATCGTTCAGAAAAGATACGTACTTACAATTTCCCACAGGATCGTATAACCGATCATAGAATTAAAAAATCTTGGTCCGGAGTGGATAAGATACTTGGAGGAATTCCCGATCCAATATTTGAAGAGTTGGCGGAGTTTTCGGAGGGGGAGTAACCATTGCTATGTACCCATTAATTTGATAATATCTTTGTGCCCCTTTATGTGGGGGCTTTTAAAATATGACAGCAACAACAATAGAAAAACTATTTGAAGCCGGAGCACACTTTGGGTATTCTCGTACGCGACGAAATCCAACAATTGCTCAATACATTTTTGGACAAAAGAACAGAAACGATATTTTTGATCTAGAACTAACAGAGGCTAAATTAGAAGAAGCTAAAAAGGCAGCCCTCTCCATGGCAACCTCAGGAAAGAAAATACTATTCGTTGCAGGAAAGAACGAAGCTCGTATTATCATGCGACGTGCCGCTCTAAAAGTGGACGAGCCTTTTGTGTGTAGCAGGTGGATTGGAGGTACACTAACTAACTTTAAAGAGATAGGTAAGCGTGTAAAACGACTGGAGACTCTTCGAGATGATAAAGAAAAGGGAAACCTTGATAAATATACAAAGAAAGAACGTCTTTTGATGGATCGTGAGATAGATGACCTAGAAGCAAAGTTCGGAGGAATTGTTGATATGAAAGAACTTCCAGGGGCAATGTTTGTAGTTGACCCACGATACGACTACATCGCGGTAAATGAAGCACACGCTAGAGGCGTTCCAATTATAGCTCTAGCTAACACAGACTGTGATATCTCAAAGATCGCTAGTCCTATGCCAGGAAACGATGCAACAGCAAAGAGTATTACTTTCTTTGTAGATCAAATCGTTGAGGCAATAGAGAAAGGTAAAGCTGCAAACAAAGCAGCAAAAGCAACTCCAGAGAAGAAGGAAGAGAAGAAAGAAACTTAACTATATAAAACATATGTCTTCAACTGAACTAATAAAGCAACTTAGAGATGAAACCGGAGTGTCTATTATGCAATGTAAGAAAGCATTGGATGATGCCGACGGTAACATTGAACAAGCAAAAGTTAACTTAAGAAAAATCAGCGCACAAGTTGCAGCAAAGAAAGCAGATAGAGAGCTTGGAAGCGGAGCAGTTCAGGCATACATTCACGCAGGAAACTCAGTAGCAGGAGTTGTTGTTCTGGCATGTGAGACTGATTTCGTTGCAAAGAACGAAGAGTTTGTAAAAACCGCATATGATATAGCGATGCATGTTGCGGCGATTGCTCCTGAATTTCTATCAAGAGACGACGTAACTGAAGAATCAACAAAAGCAGCAAGAGCAGTGTTTGAAAAAGAAGCATCTGATAAGCCTGAAGATATGAGAGAAAAGATTGTGGAAGGAAAAATGGACTCCTTCCTAAAAGAAAAGGTTTTACTTGAGCAAGACTTCGTTAAAGACGGAAGCCTTACAATCCAAGGATTAATCGATGAGGCTTCTCAAAAATTTGGAGAACGTGTAGAGGTTGCAGAAATCTCTCGTTTTGCAGTATAGTTAATCTATGACGGCTACTGTTGCCTTTAGTATTTCGCTCGCATCTTTAATACTATTTTTCGTATTTAAGTATTTTGAGAATTCACGGGATTTTGCGGTATATAATAAATTCCGTAATAAAGGAGACGTAATGGTTATTTCTTCAATAAAAGAAATTAGAACTACTCTATTACATATTGAAGAGCACTTCTCTTTTAAAAAAGTTATCTATAAGACCTTACATGGTATCGCTATTTCTGTAGCCTACGTTGCAGGAGGAATTGAAAGACAAGCACACAAGGTTACTATGCACATGACTCATCGTGCTAAAAAAGAAGTAAGACAAACTAGATCGTCGTTTTTGGAGGAAGTAGAAACTCATAAAAACGGCCTTGACACAGAGCGGATTAAAAGAGAAACTAGTCTGACTTCAGTAACGGGAAATACGCCAGAGTAGCTCAGTTGGTAGAGCAACTCACTTGTAATGAGTAGGTCGGGGGTTCGAGTCCTCTCTCTGGCTCCATAAAACAAAAGTCCGCATCATGCGGACTTTTGTTATTCCTCCAACAGTGTGGGAAGTAACTCCTGTATCTCCTCTGTGCTTTTAAACCCAGAATAGGTCGTATTGTTAACAACAAGCGCTGGAAGCTCACTGGAGATGTTTTCAAGGGAAATAAGGGTCTCTATGGCTGATAAGTCTAGGTTGTAATCAAACGAATAGATACGTAGTTGAGGATAGTCTCTTGAGAGTTCAGTTAGAACGTGTCCTTGTTTTTCACAGTCAGCACAGGTTCCTTCCTCATTTGAGTAGAAATATAGTAAGAAGATAGGTTTAAGTTCGTCACATTTCTCTGAGACTTTTTGCATTAACAAAAGATCCTTTATTTCCAAAAGGGAATAGTGTCGCTTTAATCGCAGCACCTCTTCGTTGTCAGCACCTAATCTAGCTTCAGCAAATGAGAGTTTCTTAGCAAGAGTATCAAGTTCTCGCGAGAGAATTGGGTTTTCCGCAATACTTTTACAAGACTGCTCCTTTAGTAGTTCAAATTGGGTTTCAAGTGAGAGAATGTCAATTGCTATTCCTTCTTCGATTGAACGAAGTTGTTCAATACGTTTTTTATTAAAAAAGTTGTTTGCAACGATTGCGGTTGCAAAAATAACTCCTGTTATCAGAAATGCTGAAATATATTTACCCCATGGGGTTATTCTACCGTTTTCCATAAATGCGAATATATCACTTTAATTGGTAAAAGGAAACGCTCTCGCCGCATTTTACTGCGGCGAGAGCTTTTGTTAGAAAGTCGTGCTGATGCTTTCCGCCACTTTAGCCAATACAGCAATCCCAAGGCCAACTATTGCAGCTATAAGGATAATTGTGTCGGTGTTGAACGCGCCAGACCAATTTTTAAAGAAAGACATATTTCCTCCGAAATAAAAACCGCTCGAATGAGCAGGCTAGAAACATTATGCACATTTTTCTCTCTAACGCCATTTAGCACTCTTTCCAACAATTACCTTGAATAAGGAAGCTCCTAGCCACAGCGGAGTTATAAACCCGTAAATAAGTAGATAAACTGGCATATCAAGTGACACTATTGAATCCTTGGCCATCTTTTTACCAATTCCCATTAATACAAAGGTTAATGAGATAAGTATGATTGTTATTATCAAAACCGAACTTGTAGGAATGAAGTAGAGGTCAAAGTTTGCAGAGGGAGCCTGGATACCAATGGACTGGAATCTAACAAACTCACGCACCACCATAATAGCGGTATTCCATATAACTACCGAGAACAGCGTAAGGGCACTGAAGATTGAAAGAAAACTAATGGGAAGAATAAACATTCCAAGTGTTCCATATTTAGGATTAAAAAACATTTTTCGATATATAGATACATTCTTTAAAAAGCCGTAAGTCCAACGAACTCTTTGGGTGTATAGCTGATGTAAATTTCTAGGTGCTGTAGTGTGAACAATAGCGTCAGGTTCGTTTTCAACTCTTTTATGATTCATTTGTAGACGCAAGCACATTTCTAAATCCTCTACGCCGTGAGCATGGCGCCAAGGTCCTATTTCTTCGATTACACTTCGTCTAAAGAAGGAAAATGGTCCTGGAGTTATAAACAGAGCACCCATAAGAGAGAATGCTTTTCGTACAAATATAGCTAATCCGTATTCGGCTTTTTGTACAATCTGTAGCAGACTGTTTGCGTTGTGTATTTTTATACTAGGAGTTACAGCTGCAACATCTTCGTCTTCGAAATGTCTAATTAACTCCGTAAGAGCACTTTTCTCTACATAAGAGTCAGCATCAAGACATCCCACAAATTCAGCATCAGTGTGAAGGAGCGCTTCGTTCATCGCACTATGCTTACCACCGTTTTCTTTTGAGATAACAGTTACCTGGGACTTGAAGGTATTTAATATATTAAGAGTGTTATCAGTTGAGCCATCATCTACTGCAATTATTTGCAACTTATCCTTTGGGTAATCTAATTCTAGTAGGGATTTAATAGTTCCTGAGACAGTAGTTTCCTCGTTCCAGCAAGGAACGATAACGGCAACGCTTGGAAAGAAAGAAGACTTCTCTCTTTTTGTCTTACCCATGTGTTCAAAGAAGGTAATCAGCATAAATACCTCAAAGTACAATGAGATAAATAGAAACGTATAGATCACTATTTGTGCTGAGATCATTAGCGCGATTCTATCATGTAATTGGCCATAAACCAGCAGAAACATGGGTATTTCGTATGTTATACTCTTTTCTATGCAAAAGTCATATATTAACCCACTAACTAGCGCAATTCGTGAAATTGTAGAGATTTTTAGCGAAATGGGGTTTGAAGTGGCGCAAGGCCCTGAACTAGAGACAGAACACTATAACTTTGACGCTTTAAACGTTGCAAAAGACCACCCTGCGCGCGATATGCAGGACACTTTTTGGGTGGATGAAAACCATGTATTACGAACTCACGACACGGCAGTCACTGCACGAAAACTAAAAGAAAATGATGGTGCTATGCGTTTTGTCTCTTGCGGAAAGGCATATAGAAACGAAGCAACAGACATGACACACGAAGCACAGTTTTTTCAAGTGGATGCTTTTGCAATTGGTAAAGACATAACACTCGCACACTTAAAGGGAACACTGGAGACATTCTTTGAAAAGTTCTTGGGAGGATCAGTAGAAATTAGATTTCGCCCTGGGTTCTTTCCTTTTGTGGAGCCAGGAGTTGAAGTTGATATGAAATTAATTGGAGACGATGTTCCTAAGAGACTCAAAGGTAAATGGATAGAAATTCTTGGAGCAGGAATGCTTCACCCAAATGTTTTGAAAACTGCAGGAATTGACCCTGAAGAGTATCAAGGGTGGGCCTTTGGCGGAGGGATCGAAAGACTTTGTATGCTCAAATGGGGAATTGATGATATTCGCCTATTCCACGGAGGGGATCTTAAATTTATTCAACAATTTAGTGTATGAAGGTAAGTTACGAATGGATAAATAGTTTTTTCAAAGAAGGAGCATTGCCTTCTGTTTCTGAGGTGGAAGAGAAGCTAACTTTCCACGCTTTTGAAATTGAAGGGGTGGAGGAAGTAAATGGCGTTTCTGTAATTGATGTCGACGTTCTTCCTAATCGTGCGGCTGATTGTCTTTCACACCGTGGTATTGCAAGAGAAATTTCAGCACTCTTTAACACCCCAATGAAAGAAGATCCTTTAAGGAAAGAGATAAATGTCTCTAAAGAAGGAGGTGTAAAAGTAACTTTAGGTAAAGATGCATCTTGTTCGTACTATATAGCAGCACACATTACAGGAGTTGAAGTAAAAGACTCACCTGAGTGGTTAAAGGCAAGATTGGAGGCCATAGGACAAAAACCAATTAATAATGTGGTGGACGCCACTAACTACGTGCTGTTTGAATTAGGTAGACCAACTCATGTTTTTGACGCAAAGAAGTTTGAAGGACTGCACGTTGGTACTCGTCTTGCAAAAAGCGGAGAGAAAATCACTCTTCTAGGAGGGGATGAAGTTGAACTCAATGATTCAATGACTGTTATAACAGACGCAGATTCCGATAAGGCAGTAGCAATTGGTGGTATTAAAGGAGGAAATCATGCGGAGGTAGATAGTAATACAACAGACATTTTAATTGAAACAGCAAACTTTAATCCAACTAAAACAAGACTAACAGCGCAAGCACTTAAGCTAAGAACTGATGCATCCGCTAGATTTGAAAACAATATGGCAGACGGACTGGCTGATTACGGGATTGAAAGGGTAGTTGAAATAATTTTAAAAATAGCAGGAGGAGAACTACAAGGATATACAAAAGAAGGGGAATTAGATGAAGGAAATATGGAAGTGAACGTTAATGAAGAGAGAATTTCAAAACTTCTTGGGGCTAAAATAAGCACAGAGGAAATTGAAGATATATTTACACGACTTGAGTTTGAGTATACGAAGGAAAATGAATTTAAAGTGAAAGCGCCTTTTGAAAGGAGGGATGTAAATATACCCGAGGAAGTAATTGAAGAAGTTGGTAGAGTCTACGGTTACAACAGAATTGAATCTAAACAACTAGATTCACCCCAGCGAGAAGGTGGAGTGAATAAGAAGTACGCATACTCTGAGATAATTAAGAAAACACTAACGGAACTTGGTGTTACTGAAGTATCTTTGTATTCTCTTCGTGATTCTGGAGAAGTTAAGCTCTTAAACTCTCTTGCAAGCGATAAAGACCATCTAAGGAAAAATCTTTCTGATGGAATAAAAGAATCTTTAGTAAAAAATGGAAAGAACATGCCACTACTTGGTCTTCATCAAGAGTTAAAGATTTTTGAGATTGGTAATGTATTTGGCGAGAGAGAAACAACTAATGTATGTGTGGGAGTTGAAGTAGCAGGGAATAAGAAAAAGGAAGAAAGAGTGGAGACAATTTTAACTAACGTAAAAACTCATTTAGAGAATGCTTTAGGAATTAAACTTGGAAATGTTGCAGGAAGCACTTTTGAATTTACCCTGGATGACATTTTGGAAGATTTAAAAGATGTTGAAGAGTATAGTTTTGGAAATGTGGTTGGAGATATTTCTTACAAATCAGCAAGTTCTTATCCTTTTGTGCTGCGAGACATCGCTACCTGGGTTCCTGCAGGAGTAGAGAAAGAAGAGATTGAAAAAATAGTAGTTAGTCACTCAGGAGAACTTCTTAAAAGAGTCGACTTGTTTGATGAGTTTGAAAAAGATGGGCGTATTTCATACGCATTTCACCTTGTATTTCAGTCCATGGAAGAAACACTTACTGATGTAGTCGTGGGAGAGATTATGGAGAAAATTGAAGGAGAGATTAACGGAAAAGAAGGCTGGGAAGTGCGTTAAAAAATGTGCATAAAAGCGCGCATTTGAGCGTGTTTTTTGCTATAATATACTTAACCAAGAGAGTGTTCTACACACTCTTTTTATAACATTATGACAGCAGCAAAAAAAGGAAGTTACGGCGCAGATGACATTACAGTTTTAGAGGGACTTGAGGCAGTTCGTCGTCGTCCTGGTATGTACATTGGTACAACTGGAACTGATGGGCTACACCACCTTATCTGGGAAATTTTTGATAACTCACGCGATGAGGCCATGGGTGGTTTTGCTGATAATGTTGAAGTTGCACTCCTTCCTGGAAATAGAATACGAGTGGTTGATAACGGCCGAGGTATTCCAGTAGACACACACAAGAAAACAAAGGTCTCAGCACTTGAAACCATTATGACAACTCTCCACGCAGGAGGTAAGTTTGGTGGGGAAGGATATAAATATTCAGGGGGTCTTCACGGAGTTGGAGTTTCAGTAGTAAACGCACTTTCAAGTCATGTTCGTGCGGAAATCCACCGTGATGGTGGACAGTACGTTCAAGAATATAAGGAAGGAGGAAAAGCGGTAGCTAAAATTAAAAAGTTGGGTACTTCGAAAAAGAAAGGAACGATAATTACTTTTGATGCCGATCCACTTATTTTTCCAGAAATTGAATATAATTGGAAAACAATTGTTGAACACTTAAGACAACAGGCATATCTAGTAAAAGGAATGCGACTTACAATAATTGACGCACGAGAATATAAAGGGAAACTAGACGACACCAAAACTTTCTACCTTAAAGAGCAAAAACTTGAAGTTCCATCAATGACTTTCTACTTCGAAGGTGGACTTACCAGTCTTGTTACTTTCCAAAACAGACACCAAAAGGAAGTTCACAAAAATATATTTTACGTTGAGAGAGAACAAGACGATGTTCATGTTGAAGTAGCTTTGCAATACGTAGATGATATTTCTTCAAGAGTTTCAGCCTTTGCTAATAATATATATACTCCAGAAGGTGGAATGCACCTTACCGGTTTTAAAACAGCACTCACTAGAACAATCAACAACTATATTAAGAAGGCCAATATGAAGGGCGTTGAAGGAGGATTCACTGGAGATGATGTTCTTGAAGGACTAACTGCTGTTATCTCAGTAAAGATGGAAGAGATTCAGTTTGAAGGACAAACTAAAGCAAAACTGGGAAGTGTTGAAGCCCGTGGTGCAGTTGAGAGTGTTTTTGCATCCGCATTCAATGATTTCCTAGAAGAGAACCCAAATGATGCAAAGGCTTTGATAATGAAAGCGGTTCTTGCAATGAAGGCAAGAAAAGCAGCAAAAGCTGCTAAGGATTCCGTACTAAGAAAGGGAGCACTTGAAGGGATGACACTTCCAGGAAAGCTTTCAGATTGTCAGTCACGTTCAGCCGAAGAATCAGAAATATTCATTGTAGAGGGAGATTCAGCCGGAGGTTCTTCCAAACAAGGAAGAGACCGAAGAACTCAGGCGATACTTCCACTAAGAGGAAAGATTTTAAATGTTGAAAGAGCGCGCTTGGATAAGATGCTAACAAACAATGAAATTAAAGCGCTTGTTGTAGCACTTGGTACTGCAATCGGAGATACGTTTGATATTGAAAAACTTCGCTACCACAAAGTGATAATTGCAACTGACGCCGATGTAGATGGGGCACACATTCGAACACTTCTTCTAACGCTATTCTACAGATACTTTAAGCCTCTTGTTGATGGAGGGTATTTGTATATTGCACAGCCACCTTTGTATAAGATTAAACAAGGAAAGAAGTCTTCTTACGCATATACTGAAGAAGAGAAATTTGCCTTAGTTGGAGATGCTGAGCCGGATGATGAAGGAGAAGAGAAGACTGGAAAAGTTTCAATTCAACGATACAAAGGACTTGGTGAGATGAACCCTGATGAATTATGGGAAACTACAATGGATCCAGAGAGGCGTGTTATGAAGCAGGTAACCATTGAAGACGCACAAGAAGCAGACAATGTTTTTGATACTCTAATGGGAACAGATGTTGCCTCAAGAAAGTCTTTTATTCAATCCCACGCCAGAGAGGCGACTTTGGATATCTAGTAATTTAATACGTTTATAATCTGACCGGTTGTATTGTTGTTCTCGTTTGATTCGAGGATGTAGTTTACTGGGTCCAACCTTACGTTGAAGCTGTGCGTTCCTGAGACAAGTTGGTCAAACGTAACTAGCACTTCAGTTGATGCCCCTGGCATTAGTGAAGGTTGAACTTGAGAAGTAAATGCATAACCTCCTTGAGAAGGTAATACTGCCGAGAAGAACCAAGGCCCACTTTGTTTTGTTCCTAGGTTTGTAACTTTAAATTTAGCAGCTGCTTTATCATTTAGTCTAAAGTAGTTACTTCTCTCAAGGATTCCGTAGAAGTTAACTTTTCCAACTGCAATCATTGATACAGAAAGGTCTACTAGCCCGTATGGGTTTGAAGTTCTTGGAACCGCTATTGTTCTAGTTACAGGCGCAACAGGTGAGGCAACTGAGGGTGCTTCAATTAATCCAGTAGGAACTTCAGTTTCTACTACGCTAGTGTCTTTTGTAATTGTAAGAGTTTGTGTGTCT
>Ga0209992_10001617_pt1 | contig 22973 bp, 22 predicted proteins | sample 2SBtaG_2_FD_182564 | JGI IMG/M metagenome (GOLD analysis project Ga0209992, IMG submission 182564) | Deep subsurface microbial communities from Kolumbo volcano to uncover new lineages of life (NeLLi) - 2SBTROV12_ACTIVE470 metaG (SPAdes)... | ecosystem: Environmental > Aquatic > Marine >... | reverse complement strand
GCAAAGCGGCAAGCGCCGCATCAAAGTCAAAATCTTCTCGCATGTGTCATTCCTTTTCTTCAGTTTACAGAAATGACACGGAATTTCTAACGCTCCCAATGAAATTGCTTTCATCTAATTCATCCAAATCAATTGATTTTAAGACCAGCATATCCCCAGCGCTTGCGCTTTCCAGATCAGAAAGATCGATTTCGGTGGCCCAACCCTTGTTGGTCATCCGGGCGGCGATATCTTCATATGTCAGACCATATGCTGACAGATCGATCTGATCGTGCTCTGGTTCAAAATCATGGATCATGTCTTTGCCACCACCAGGGCTGTAGGCAAAAGTGTCGCTGGCACCGTCCTCTGTCCAGTTACCACCCCACAGGTGATCATCACCGGCACCGCCTTCCAAAACGTCAGAACCGGCCCCTCCGACAAGTTTGTCATTTCCTGCACCGCCGTAAAGTATGTCGTCACCCTGGCCGCCTACTATCATATCCTTACCAACACCTCCCTGTAGGATATCATCACCAGAACCGCCAAACAGCTTGTCATCACCTGTGCCCCCTCTAATTAAATCGTCGCCGGTGTTACCGAAAATCTTGTCATCGCCCGAATCGCCGGCGAGAATATCGTCGCCCTGACCACCGTGCAGAAGGTCGTCGCCGCCACCGCCGTGCATTTCGTCATTGCCTTCGCCGCCGCGCAGATCGTCGTTTCCACCGGCGTCAGAGGTTAACTGAGGATCGCGGATCAGAAATGTGGACTCGGTGTCGACTTCGGCAAAAGCGTCGCTTGCGCGCGGATCACTGGCGCCATCGTTTGAACCGGTAGTTTCAGATTCGGCAACAAATTCAGTGTAAGCGCTTCCGTTATCCCAATCCATATTGACCTTGTAAATCGCGCCTTGGTCGTTCGCGTCGCCGTCAAGATCATGATCGCCCCGGTTCATACCATAATAAAGGTTTCCGTCGGCATCTAGAAATACTGCTCCATAGGCGCCCTTGGCCATACCCACCTGCATTTCGCCATCAAATAACGTTCCAGTAATTGGGATTGATGTAATGTTCGGTTCACCATTTTCACTAATGTCATCAAGGTCAAAACGAAGAACTGCGCCGGATTCGCCGTCGGTGGCTGGGTATTGGACAGCATAGAAAGAATTGTCTGCAGCGTTAAAGGCAATGTCGTGAATTCTGCCAGTAAATGTGTCGTTGGGCAAATCATAGTGAGTAATGACGGGATTGCCGTCGCCGTCCAGATTGTCAACGTCGATGCTTGAAACGCGATCAAGAGATGAATTAAATGTCCACAAGTTACCAGCGTCGTCAAAATCGCCTACGAAATCGCCCTCCGCGCCATCGCCAATCCGGTAGACAGCGCCCTCAGCGTCAATCATGATCACATCGGCGAATTCTATATCACTGCCAAGAGCGTCTTTACCTTCGCCCTTGGCAAGGCCATAAATTAGATCGTTCTGTGTGTTAAAACCTATGGCATTAATGTTGAAACCCGCATGGTCTCCGACTTCTTCATAAGTACTGGTTTGGGTATCAAAAACTTTTAGTTGCCCGCTGATCACCTGATACAGATTGGATTGTCCCGGCGCAAAAGCTGAAACGTCTGTCGCTTCGCCGCCGATTTCCATCGACCTGTGGTAGGTGACGATTGGCCCGGTAGTATCGTATTCCAACCCATCTTCTGCCGGGTCTATGTTGGTAGCAACTTCGCGGAATGTCAGCTCACCGTTACCGCCAGTGCCTTCAATTTCCAGCGAATGGGACTCATAAACACCGGAATATGCAGTCACTTCGCCGACCACCTCGCCATTCCAAAGTACCTCTACTGTTCCTGCGACTGTACCCGCAGCCAGATTTGCAGCCATTTCAAATGTTAGAGTGTAGGTCTCACCATTGTCGGTTAAAACCTCGTGGGACATTGTAGGTTTACCATCATGTTCGCCTGCCGTCCAAGAAGCATCCGCATTCGTGAACTGCGCTATGTTTGTTGGCGTAGTGTCTCCGCTGTTGCCGAGCAAGTTTTCTCCTTCTATCAAATCACCATAAACCAAATCATTGCCGGCCCCGGCATTCACAATATCAGCGCCGAGACCCCCAATTCCGATGTCATCACCACCCTCAAGGTTTATTGTATCGTCATTTCGCCCGCCGTCGGCCAAATCGTTGCCGACGCCTGCATTAAGACGGTCCATTCCGTCGCCGCCATCAAGCGTGTCATCCCCACCGCCCGCCAGCAGTACGTCCCGTCCGGAATCGCCCACTAAAACATCGTCGTCTGTCCGGATTGGTCCATCACTTGCGGCCTGAGCGGACGCATCATAAACCCATTCGCCGTCAACCAGTTTCCATTCTGCGCCGGCGCCGTCACCCACCAGCAGGTCATTGCCCTGCATTCCTTTGATTAGATCATTGTCTGCCCCGCCTTCAAGGCGATCATTGGTGTCGTTTGCATCCATATAACTGCTGGAATTTACATCGGCAGATTCTGTTGCTTCTTTCAGCTCTGATTCATAGTGGGCATTCAAGACCTCAACACTGGCCTCGCCGATGTCCACTGTAAATATTGCGTCATCGAAATCCCGGTCGCCACCTTTCCAAAGATCCTCAAACCCAATTTGAATCTCTCCACTATCGCCCTGAAAATAGCCCATAGTATGTTCAATATTGTCAGAATTCAGGGACGCTCGGTCGCCGTAGGCCGCCGTATGGTAGACTGCGCCGTTAATCGTGGTCTCTGCGCCGTCATCTGCAACATGTACCATCTGCGCGTCTGTGGAATTTACTGTCGCGGGTGTACCGTCAGGATTTCGGAACTCAAACGATCCGTCTGCCAGGCCATCAAAATCATTTTGCGAGTATCCGTTGCCCACCAGGAAAAAACCAATCTGCTCTCCTTCGGCCACGTCGTAAAAAAAGCTGCTTTCACCTCCAACCAAGTCACCGCCGGAATTTTGCAACGAAGCATTCGCCCACATAACCTCCACTTGCTGGATTTCTCCGGTTTCTGGATCAGCTTTATAAACGCCTAATGTGTTGCGGTATCCGGCTTCCTCAAATTCAAAAGTAACTGTAATCTGCTTGTTTTCGGCCATGGTTAGAAGATCAGTTTTGAACATGCCCTGTCCTGGCGCGTCCCCAATCAGCGTGTCTTCCCCGGAACCACCTTTGACTACGTCGTCACCTAAACCTGCAGTAATGTGATCGTTACCCGCACCGCCAGTGATGTTGTCGTTGCCCTTTCCTCCGTCGATAATGTCTGCACCGCCGGTTCCCGCCAGGTTGTCGCTTGTGCCTGTTCCTGTAATTTCTGCCATATTTTGCCTCCATAATTTAGACAGCAAGATCATGGCCAAGAATTTAGATTTTGTTACAGAATGCGAAGCAGATTATCCGATTCAATAATAATTTTAAGCGTATTGAATGCAGGCGGTGCTGTGGCTAAATTCCCGCGCCTCGAATGGGGTTGCGTCCAATACAGCTTCTTTCTTTTCCCTCATATTTTGGGCGATTTTTGGGAACTGTTTTCGCCTTCCGAAACACCGAGTGCTAATCGGTAAATTGCCATTTGATTCTAGGCTACAAGTTCTCCTGATAAATTCTCTTATTAATAAATTGTTGTCCCAGCCCAAAAATCCGTACCACTCAGGCGGAGTATCCGATCAAGAAGATTTGTTGTTAGGTTGGTATCAGCTGTTGTCAACTGGCGGGGGCCGACGAGATGCCCAATCGACGTTTCCTATTGGAAATCTGGCGTATGTCTTCGATTTTTTGCAATCCATTTTTGCGCATAAAATTTGGTTAAAGTAGGGTTCCAGAAAGCCAATGGTGCTGTTGGGTGGCCCAAATCAGCGTTGGAGCCTTGATTTTGTGTCAGACGCCTTCACCGACAGTCGGCGGATTCGAATTCTGACCATTGTGGATGATCGAACACGCAAGAATCTTGCGCTGATTGCTGACACATCGCTATCAGGTTTGCGTGTCGCGCGGGAACTTGATCGAATTATCGTTGAACGTAGAATGCCGGGAACGTTTGTTTCTGACAACGGTACCGAGTTTACCAGTATGTCTATCTTCAATTGGGTCCAGAATACCGGGATCGATTGGCACTACAACAGCGTCAACGTTGACGTCGAAGGTACGAGATCAATCCGACAAGCTGAAGTCGGGTCAGTTCGCACCATGTTGGATCGGATCAAGGAACAGCATGGTATTGATCCAGAGCAATTGATTGCGGACAGCGCATATGGATCGGGACCAATGCTCGGATGGCTTGTAGATCGCGACATCAGCCCGCACATTCCAGTGCTTGATAAAGCAGGTCGCACCGATGGCACATGGTCTCGCACTGACTTTGAATGGGACCCAGAGAATAACCAATACATCTGCCCGGAAGGCGAACCACTCAACCAGTTCCGGCGCAACTACTCAGATGCGAACCGAGGCCCCAGCGGCAAGGGTGTCGCCAAGTACCAGGCCCTGATGCATGCCTGCCAGACTTGCCCATCAAACATGAAGTGTTGTCCCAAGGCAGATGCGCGCAAGATCACCCGACAAGAACATGAAGACGCCCGTCAGCTGGCCCGAGATATTGCAAAGACCAGGCAATACGCAATCTCGATGCAACTGCGCAAAAAGGTGGAAATGCTCTTTGCTCAACTCAAACGCATTCTCGGGCTGGGACGTCTAAGATTACGCGGCCCATGCGGTGCAAATGACGAATTCCTCCTTGCTGCCACTGCCCAAAATCTCCGCAAACTGGCCAAGACCTTTTCCGCACCGCAGCAAACGCGCAAAGCCTGATCAGAAAGGCGCGCGCGCCGTGTCCGACGTCCAACTTTCTGCTCCTGCAACACGTTGTTGTTCAACAGAATCGGCGGGAAGCGGACTATCGCTGCGAAAGTACTCATCGGCTACTATTGGGAATGGAAACTGCCGTTGCCAATATTCGAGAAAAGGCAGCCTTTTTGCCCAGAACCAGGCCTCAACAGGTCAGTCAGTGTTGCCCCACAGAGTCTCCGGCCGGAATTTTATGCATCCTGCGGCATTTTGTGCCCAGAGCACCGGCAAAAAATGTTGCCTTTCAATGTTCTGGGCTATGCGGGGATGGTTGTGGCGGCGGCGTACCGTGATGGAAACCCTGCAGGTACTAAGCTCGCTTAGGCAGCAATCTAATCAGAATTTTGTCGTTCGTTGAACCTAAAATCCTAGACTTGCCACAGTGCCATCACGTTCGTGCCTTATCGAACGCGTCCCACGCCTTTTCAAATTTCTTGAAATCAAAACCCGGTTCCCGCGCGGGTACAAGAACAAGACGCTCTGTATCCTGCATTTTTTTGATCGCGTCGGCGAGATGACTGATGACATTTGTTGGCACCACGACAGCACCATGACGATCGGCATGGACAAGGTCACCAGGATTGACGCGTAGACTAAAAATATTGACTCGGATATCCAGCGCAGTGACATGTACAAACCCGTGACTTGGTCCGATTGAACCCGCGACGACCGGATAGCCTTCTGCCATGTCGCCCAAGTCGCGAATCACGCCATTGGTCAAGGTCCCGGACATCCCGAACCCTTTGTGAATAACCGTATTCACTTCTCCCCAAAATGCCCCGATGGCATGAGGATAGTCTTCATCTTCGATCACAACGACCGAGGGCTTAGGGGCCTCTGCCATCTGTCGGTAATAAGCCATACGCCGAGCGCGGATAACATCAGGGGGCTCTTTTGGCGGGCTTACGGCAGCAATTTTTGCTGTCGACGCATAACCAACAATCGCGGGACCATCTGGTGCCGAGCACAACATCGTACCGCGCGTAAAATCGTTGAAACCACGTATGCCCTGGGCAACCTCTATCGCGTTGCAAACGGTTGGCGTGTCAACACTGCGGAGCAGCGTCAATAGAGAGTCGTTCATCATTCCTCTAGCCAGCGCTGCAGCGCTGCATTTGTTGTTTTGGGCTGTTCCAGCGTGGGCATGTGGCCGGCGTGTTCGATGATTGCCAATTGACTGTGTGGCATTAAAATATGCATCAGTTCGTGGCGGTGAACTGGGCAAAGGACATCTTCTTTGCCGCAAAGGATCAGCGCAGGCAACGTCGCTGCACGCAGCGTTTCCTGTTGGTCCGGGCGGGTCTGCAGGGCACGTGATTGGCGCACAAAAACCTCTGACCCAAGATCGCCAGCCATGGACATGCACAGATCCAAAATCCGCAGGTTGTTGGGGCCTTGGGCCAAATAATTCGGTTTCATCTCGTCGCGCATTACCGTTAGCAACTCACCCTGCTTTACTTTTGCAATCTGGGGCTCTCGAAGGGCTCGAACGGCGTCTGTTTCAGCTTTCGGATTGGTGTCCAGCAGCGCAATCCGTTCAACGCGATCTGGCGCGATCCGCAAGATCTCCATTGCTACGATGCCGCCCATACTGAGCCCTGCAAGCGCAAATCGGGTTGGCGCGGATGCCAACACTTCATGTGCCAGTTCGCTTACGGTATCACATGCAGATATTGGGGCGATGTGAACAGCACGGTGCTGAGCAAACACCTCTATTTGCGGCGAAAACAACCGAGCGTCACACATCATTCCGGGAAGCAGAACAAGCGGTGTCATGACGCCAATTTGGCCCCTTCTGCCAGCGCAGCAAGTTTCGCATAGGCGATTTCGGGATCAACCGCGCCATAGCCTGCAAATGTGCCAAATCCACAATCTGAACCAGCGATTACCCGGTCCGGACCGACAATGTCTTTGAACCGTTCAATCCGCTGCGCGACCAGCTCTGGGTGCTCAACAAAGTTGGTGGTCGTATCTATCACGCCGGGAATAAGAATTTTTCCGTCTGGAATATCGTCTTTACGGTCCCGGAAAACCGTCCACTCATGCCCGTGGCGGGGATTGGACGTTTCAAACAGAACATACTGTGCCTTTGCCGACATAAGAGTGTCAAACATCTTGGACATTGGAATGTCACAGACATGTGGGCCTTCATAATTTCCCCAACAAATGTGAATTCGCACTTTTTCTGCCGGAACATTCTGCAGGGCATAATTCAACGCCTCGACATGGGCGCCTGCGATCTTTAGAAACTCGTTATCGGACAAATCGTTAAACAGCATGTGACGCGACAGGGCCAGATCCGGGCAGTCAAGTTGCAGATCAAGACCAGAGGCGACGATGGCTTCGTATTCTGCCTTCATCGCATCGGCCAATGCTGCAAGGTATTCTTCGCGATTTGCGTAAAAATCATTCTGCAAAAACAAAGAGATAACACCGGGTGATGCTGCGTTCATAAAGCCGCGTTTGACGCCGTGTGCGGCCATACCTCCCCGGAGGTTGGCAATGTCTTTTTCAAGTTCGCCTTGCCCTTTGGATTTCACTTCGCCAATGCACATTGGTCGCGCGTATTGCGGGGTGCCGCCGTCATCAGCCAAGCGTTTCAGAAAACTTGGAAACTGTTTTAGGTCGGCCGGTGGATTGCGAGGGCTATCGCCGCCAAAACCCGTGTAGCGGTCCTTAACGTAGGTGGCATAACTTATCTTTGAGGTCTCGCCGTCGCTCACAATATCAATGCCCGCCGCGGCCTGTTTGCGTACGGTTTCATTTACGGCCGCGGTCATGCAGGCGTCAAAATCCGCTTGGTCATATTCTTTGCCATGTTCGCGGGCAAAAATAAAATCCACGACTTCTTGGATGCGTGGAAGAGAGCCCACATGGGTTGTAAGGATTTTGGTCATTATTGCCTCCATAAACAGAAATATTGGGTAGACCTTGCATAGGTAATGTGTGCACATCCCGCGTAGATGCTGTGCATTATCCGGTCCAGGTCAGACCCGCGGGATCATCGTTTGAAAACACGCGGTAAAGCGATGCTTCGCCGGTCATCGCGGGGTAAAGCGCGTGCACCACATTTGGCGGGATCGCCACCGTGTCGCCGGGATTAAGCGATGTCGTCGCCGCGTCAAAATCCAATCTCCAGTGGCCGCGCATCGGCATCAGGATTGTGTGGTGGTCATGGCTGTGCATGTCCGGCGCAATGGATGCACGCGACAGCAGTTCGACCTCAAAACCCGGCTTGTCACGCAAGATAGCGTCGCATCCGATCACCTTAGCTGGCTGTTTGTCTGACATGGCCATCATATCCCAGTAGCGAGCAACACTGTTTGGCACGACATCCAAAGTTGTTGGTTCCGGAAAGGCTTTCAATTCTTCCTTCGTAAGGATCGGCATGGGTCCAACACCGTCGGGCATTTTGGCGCCCTCTTTGGTATCGTAAAGCTTACCATTGTCTCCCAGAACGAGGCCATGTTCGCCGGCATCTTCAATCACTTGTGGCGCCCAAACAACGCCACCCCCGGCATCGTCGCCGCCAAGGATAGCCATAATCATTCCGTAGTCTGTGCCAATGTTTTGAAACCCACGAAAAATTCCAGTTGGGATATTGATAATATCGCCTTCTTCCAGCGTCACCTCTCCGGCATCGCCCCAACGACCCCAAAAGAACCGCCATTTGCCTTTGAGAACAAAGAATACCTCGGCGGTGTGATGCGAATGCAGGGAATTCCTGCATTTTGGCGGCTGGCCAGCTGCACCGATGTTAAAGCCCGGGGTTTCCTGAATGTGAACGTGTTGATCAGCGGATTCAGACACGCCACCGCCGATGATCGTAAAGTTTTCTTTTTGATCAGACCCCGGCGTGTGGGCATCGATAAACGCCTTTTTACACGGACGCAGATCGCCATAACGAACGATGCGTTTTTCCATCGCAGCGGGGGTCATTTTTCTCTCCTAAATCGGGGATCGATCCCCATTATCAATTTCATCAGATCACCCCTGAGCCATGAATATTTGTTTCCAGATCGAAACATGATCAAACAGCGTATATTCGCGACGCAGCCCGTAAGGCCCAAATTCCGCGTGGGTAAAGCCCATCACGTAAACCTGGGCCCCTGTGGGTTGACCAAACATACCCCAGCCGTCGTGCTTGCCATGCAGGCTCCAACGCACGGCCGCCCGGGGGGAAAGCATCGGGTCTTCGCGCCCGATCTGGTGTTCGATCTTAAATTCAGCGCTTGGGAAGGACGACCGCAGACCCATCCACTGTTTTTCGGTCGCCGCCCACGAGTGAACTGTTGTAGATGCGGGATGTTCTGTACAGACTGCACGGTCGTATTCGGCGCGGATTACGGACAGGTCCTTGGTCATGATGCGCGACAGGATATCAGACATCCGGCTGCCCCATTCATTGTTGTTGCCCTTGCCTTTATAGGGGCCTTTGACATCCAGTGACGGAGTGAATGGCTTTACACAATTCTTTGCCCCGCCTTCGCGTTCAATCAGATCGCGGGCGAATTTTTTTGTTTGCTTGCCAAGCTGTTTGACGATGCCTGCGGTATCCCGGATCAGCCATTCATCGTTGATCTGGCCATTAATTGCAGCACAATCAGCAATCGCGCGGATCACGAATTTCTTGCCGGTCGCTGGCCCAAAATAGCCACTGCCGGTATGGGTTCCCATGGTTAACAGCCGGTGCGAGGACAGAAAACCGTCGTCTTCGTTGCCGCACCAGATAACGTCTTCACCGGTTAATTCCCGGTTCGGAAACTCGGCCAATGTCGCAAGCGTGGCGTTGATCGTGCGTTGGTTCCCGATCGAAATACCTTCGGGAAAACGCATTGGTATATCCGCTGTGTAATATTCGTTTAGCGTCCCAATGCCCCGATCCTCCCAAATCTCTTTGGTGATCCCTAAAATATAGTCCGGAAAATCTTTCCAGCGGTCTGAAAAACCTCTCATTCGGTATCCTTTGAGAGTTGTTGCAAAGTGCTGCCCCTGATCACTAACGGTCCGTCAATTTCAATGCGGCGTGGTTTGATGTCATCTTGGTTGATCTGGCTAAGCAGAATGTCGATAGTTGCCTGCACCATCTGGTTCACCGGCTGGCGCACGGTCGTCAGATCATACGAAGCCCATTGCGCAAGCGGCACGTCGTCATAACCCACAATCGCAACATCTTCAGGAATGCGCAGGCCCAGTTCAATCCGAACCGTGTCCATCACCGCAAAAGCCATGTGATCGTTGCCCACAAAAATCGCATCCGGGGGTGTCGCGGTGTTCATCATATCGCGCGTTGCCTGCGCTGCGATATCCCGGCTGAAATGCGCGTCAATCACGCTGTGCGGGGTCATTTCTGCATGGCGCATCGCCTGACGAAAACCTTCCTGTCGGTCACGGCCGGTGGATGATCCCAGCCAGCCGCTGATATGGGCTATTTTCTTATATCCAGATGAAATCAGGAACTCCGCAACTTTGCGCCCGCCTGCAACATTTGCCGATGTCACGGCCGATATTTTCCGCCCATCCTGAGCACGGTTGAACATGACGATCGGAATGCCAGCGGCGGCGCAGCGCTCTGTCAAATCGTTGGTGATACTAACCGATGCCGTGATGATTCCGTCGACTTGATAGTCCAGCAATTCACGCATCACCTTGGCAACTCGGTCACTGTCATTTGGAACGGTAAAAACAAGAATGTGATACCCCTGTTCCTGCAACGCGTTGCTTAGATGTTCAAGCGCGACCGGATAAAACTGATTGTCCAGATAGGCCACAACCAGACCAATGATCCGGCTTTTGCCGGTGATCATAGCGCGGGCCAACATATTGGGACGATAGCCAAGCGCGTCGGCGGCTTTCTTTACGGCCTCCACAGTTTTTTCTGATGCTGACGCGCCCGGCGTGAACACACGGCTGACTGCAGACTGACTGACCCCGGCGCGCTTAGCGACCTGCAATGATGTAACACGATCTGCCATCAGTCGGCTGTCCAACCTCCGTCAATCATCATTGCGGTGCCGGTGACCAGAGAAGAGGCGTCCGACGCCAAGTAGACCACAGCACCCATAATGTCCTCAACTTCGCCGGCACGACCAAGCTTGATCTTATCAAGCACCCAAGCCTGTTTGTCGGGATCCTCGAAAGTTGGCTGCGTTAGCGGCGTTAGGATAAAAGTTGGGCAGATCGTGTTAACGCGGATTTTTGCAGGGCCAAACTCCAGTGACATGGCTTTAGTGAAACCTTCCACCGCGTGTTTAGATGCGCAATAAACCGCCCGTTCCAAACCGCCGACATGGGCCATTTGCGAAGAAATATTGATCAAAGACCCAGGCTTGCCCGCGGCCAAAAGCCCCTTGGCGACCGCCTGAGTTAGGAAATAGGCTCCCTTGAGGTTGATATTCATTACAGCGTCGAAATCCTCAAGCGTGGTTTCAGTGGCAATCGAGTGTCTTGCCTCACCTGCGGAATTCAGCATGATGTCAAACGGCCCCGCCTTTTTTACCGCCGCCGCCGTTGCTTTCACATCGGTGACATCCAGTTCCAACACCCGTGCCGACCATTTTTTTGTCCTGATATGATTGGCGAGTTCTTCCAATTTCTCTGTACGGCGTGCCGCCAGTGTTACCTCAGCGCCGCGTTCGGCCAGCGCCAGCGCGCAAGCCTGCCCAATTCCGGACGATGCGCCCACGACCAAGGCGCGTTTTCCCGAAAGATCAAAAGAAGGGGTTTGCGGGAATTTAGGCACAGTTTTTGGCTCCGGTGGAAATTTCAGACCAACGGCGTTTCCGCGTCTGTGGATTGTCGAAAGGGACCGACCTGTTCATGTCTCGATCCCCCTTGCGCTGGCCTGTACGCGCATCCGAGCAAACAGATCGACACCAAATTGCGCAAAAAGGTCGATCATATCCACAAACACCCAATTCTCGGTCAGTTTGTCACCGCTGCGCAGCCAGAAATCGATGCCGCTGAATTCGATCTGTCTTTGGGTTGCTGGCTGGTCGAGATAGGGTCCGGTATGGGTTGCACGCACGCCAGCAACGCCCGACGCGCCCAAAAGACGGCCCTCGGCGATTAACGAGTCCAAATCCTGAACTTTGCGGTCGGGAAAGGCTGTAAGCCAAGGTTTTTGGTGCAATGTTTCAAATTCCGAAAATGACAAGCAGGCTCCAATGCCGCCCGGTCCATACCATTTCAGGTTGGGATGGAAAAAGCCCGCCATGCCCATTTTGGCAAGATCCTTTTGATCAAAATTATTCAGCCCGCTATACGTAAATTCGCGCCCGAAATTCAGTGTTTCGCAGGTTTCTTTTTCGTCTTGCGGGGCAACCAACAACCCGTCGAAGTCTGTCGGTGCCGGGTAAACATGCGCCGCACCACGGGGCGCGGGTAAAACAGGCAGGCCGATCTGCTCAAACCAGTCCACAAAATCAATGATTGTGTGCGCCTGGACGATTTCCTCGCCGTCAAATCTCAGAAACTCACCCCACCGGATGCGCACAGGGTGGCCCGCCGCTGGAATGCCAAGAAACGATCCAGACTGCAGACCGGACAGGTAGCCGGTTCCGCAAACCCAATAACGTCCATCCGGGCTGCCGTCAGCATTCCCCGAAGATGCGCAACCAAAAAACAAATGCGTTTCACGCTTCAGAACCGGGACCGCCCGTTTGAGAGGTGCCCAAAATTCTTCTGCCATAACGCCGGCACCTTCGATCCGACCAATCGGCGCAGGTCCGTTCCAAACGAAATCCGGGCTAAGATGAGCCGTGCAAACCTGCCGTGCGGCAGGCGGCCCAACACCGTCAAGCGCCTCCCAGAACGCCAGAACTTTACCCTTGTTGCGTTGATTTTCTGTATTACGTTGCAACATGGTTATTCCGCAGCTTTTCCGTAGGCGATGTTCCTGCCGCCATAGCGCCGGACCCTTAAATTGCATTGCTCAGCGTGCCCGACAAATCCCTCCAGCAAACACAGACGCGAGCCGTAAGCACCGATTTTGGCGGCCGCCTCGTCTGTTGTAATTTTCTGATAGGAATGGGTCTTCAGGAATTTGCCAACCCAAAGCCCACCGGTATACCGCCCGGCTTTTTTCGTCGGCAAGGTGTGGTTTGTGCCAATAACCTTGTCACCAAACGACACGTTGGTTCGCGGCCCCAAAAACAGCGCACCGTAGCAGGTCATGTTGTCCAAAAACCAGTCGTCGCGGTCTGTCATCACCTGCACGTGTTCAGACGCAATATCGTCTGCGACCGCAAGCATTTCGTCGTAGGTGTCGCACAGGATCACCTCGCCGTAAATTTCCCAACTGACCCCGGCGGTGCCTGCGGTTGGCAAGATTTCCAAGATGCGATCAATTTCAATCAGTGTCTGCTTGGCCAGTTTGCGCGAATTTGTCACGAGCACGGCGGGAGAGTCATATCCGTGTTCGGCCTGGCCAAGCAGATCGGTGGCGCAAAGCTCGGCGTCCACCGTGTTGTCGGCAATCACCATGGTCTCGGTCGGACCAGCGAAAAGATCGATGCCGACTCGACCAAAAAGCTGCCGCTTGGCCTCGGCAACAAACGCGTTTCCGGGGCCCACCAGCAAATGCACGGGGTCAATGGTTTGGGTGCCAATGGCCATAGCACCCACCGCCTGAATGCCGCCAAGCACGTAAATTTCGTGCGCACCGCCAAGATGCATGGCCGCGATCACGGCCGGGTTAGGCTCGCCGTTAAACGGTGGCGTACAGGCGATGATACGGGGCACGCCGGCAACAGCGGCGGTTGCGACAGACATATGGGCGCCGGCGACCATCGGAAATTTGCCCCCGGGGACGTAACAGCCGACCGATTGCACCGGAATGTTCTTATGGCCAAGGATCACGCCGGGCATGGTTTCTATCTCTATATCCAACATGCTGGCGCGCTGGGCTTGCGCAAAATTTCGCACCTGGGCTTGGGCGAATTTCAGGTCTTCCATGTCGCGCGGGGCGACTTTGGCGATGATTTCCGCGATTTCAGTCTCGGTCAGGCGATAGGTCGGTCGGTCGTAATTGTCGAATTTAATGGCCAAATCGCGCACGGCGGCGTCACCGCGATCTTCGATGTCTTTCAAAGTCGCTTCTACCACGGCGGCGGTTTTAACGTCGTCTTCCGCCCGCTCTGCTTCAGGCTTTCCGCTTTTGAGGTATTCTATAGCCATTAGTCTTCCAATAAATCCGTTTTAGGAGAAGGCGGTATTTTCTCTGCGCGGTCATAGGCTTCCCACCCTTCGCCGTTGAAAACATCCACCCCCAATTGTGCGAGGACATGCGGAAAATCGACCATCACCCAATTGTCGGTGATCTTGCCTTTTTCGACTTTCCAAAAATCCATATATCTAATTTGAACACGCTTGCCGGTGGGTTTTACACCCATAAATGTACCCGAATGCACCGCTTCCTGGCGGCCAAGTGCGGCTGCCCATTCGCCCATATAAAGGCGGGCTTCATCCACGCAGACCTTTTCAGAAAAAGCCGCCTGAAATGGTTTTTGCCAATTGTTTTGAAACTCTTTCAAACCCCGCTTTGTGCCACAGCCGGTGTTGCCCATCCAGCTAAACCCCTCGCTAAAGAATTCACCGATATCAGCGATGCGGTGATCGTTTAAGCCTTCAACCATGGCTTCAATAACCGCCCGCGTTTCTGCGGTTTTCGACATATCTGTATCGCGCGACAACACAGCTTGCTGGGGGCGTTCTCCGGTCACAATAACCGATGAATATTGCGCCGGATTGGCTGTCAAAGCGGCAACCATTAAGTCTTTGTGATCTTTGGTCAGGTTGGTTTCGACCGTAACGCCATTACCGGCACACGCCGCCGCAGCAGCAGTTACCGCCTGGATTGCTGGAAAGTCGTTGGATAGAATACTGACGTTGCCGCTGGATATGCCGCAGCCCGCCGTTGCAGTGCTTCCTAGAACCGCAAGAACCCCGGCAGCAGTGATAGATTTCAGAAACATGAGTTTCTCCTTGTTGACATAAAGATCCGTTTTTGCTTACCCGCACACCGTCAATCAGAATGTCACCGTCGCTGACTTCCTCTAATCCAGCGATCATACGCATGGTGGTTGTTTTTCCGCAGCCAGATGGCCCAAGCAATACAAGAAACTCTTGATCGGCTATTGTAAGATTGAAGTTTTCTACGCCAACAAAAGAGCCCCAGCGTTTGGATAGATTGCGCAGTTCTATTTGGGCCATACCATTTCCCGAGGTCAGCAGCCATCAGTCTTGCATACGTTTGCAAAAACAATATACTTTTGTTGATCGCTTCTGCAAGAACATTTTGCATACGTCTGCAAAATGGCAGTATATTGCCAGTAAAGCTTTATAATCAAACAACAAAGGTAAACTTCATGTCCGGCTTTCAAACCGAAAAACGCGTGGTACTGGATTATTATCATGCGCTGGATACGGCCCCCGTGGAGAGAATCACGCAAATATTGCAGGAGCACACAGCCGACCAATATATGTGGCGCGGATTTCATCCATTTAACCAGCAAACCGATGCCGCAAGGGTTTCGGGCCTGTTTTGGCAACCCTTCAGAACTGCCGTCACGCACATGCAACGGCGGATGGATATTTTTTTCGCTGGCGACAACTTTATTGATGGTGGCGCGTCTGTTTGGGTGTGCTCGATGGGGCATTTGATGGGATTGTTTGACGCCCCGTGGCTGGGCATCCCACCGACCGGAAAAATGGTGATGCTGCGGTATGCGGAATTTCACCGAATTAGGGATAGTAGAATCGCCGAGACCGCGTTTTTCTTCGACATCCCTCATTTGATGATGCAAGCCGGTCTTAAGCCTTTCCCCCAACAAACTGCGGCACAATTGGTCCAGCCCGGTCCAGCAACCCATGACGGGTTGTTGTTTAAGGACGCCGAACCAAAGCTGGGTCAAATCACTATGAGCGCCGTGAACTTCATGATCGCCGATCTTGGAAATTGGCAGGGCGGCCTGCCTCTGGAAGAGGAACTCGCCCGCAGTTGGCACGACGATATGATTTGGTGGGGGCCCGCGGGAATCGGCGCCACCTACACGATCTCGCGGTACGCCCAGCAGCATGCAGGTCCTTTCCGCGCGGCATTTAGCGACAGATCGGGCACTGGCCATAAAGCGCGTATCGCCGAAGGCCACTACGCCGGTTTTTTCGGCTGGCCAAATTTTACGGCAAAGCTGGCGGGCGGATACTTAGGGCTGCCTCCAAACGACAAAACCACCGAGTTTCGGGTGATCGATATGTATCGCCGCGAAGGCGACAAACTGAAAGAGAATTGGGTTTTCATCGACATCTTGTATGTTTTTCACCAACACGGCGTCGATGTATTGAGAAACCTTCGCGATGCGACGGCACATTAAAAAAGCTCCCGTCAGCACCCATTTGCTGCGCGCATTCGATGCGACCGATCCAACGCACATAAGGAAATCCAGAATATCAGCCAATTCATAGTTGCAATCGCAAAGAACGACCGCCAGCCGCCCAGTCCTCAAGGCGTTCACAGTGCAGAAGATTGACCGGAATGGCGAAATCTGTTGAAAAACTCTTACTTGATTGGATGCCCATTCACTGATTCAATTTCCACATTGATTTGGGGATTGAGCGATGATGGGACCGAAACAAGACGCGCAGCCAGCACTGTTTTATGAGTTCTCGCTTGAAGATCACATCCCACAGGGTCACCTGCTGCGCTCAATTGACCGTTTCGTCGATCTGAGTGACATCCGTCAATTTCTGGCGAACTTTTACAGTCACACAGGTCGCCCGTCGATTGATCCCGAACTTCTGATCCGAATGCTTTTGGTTGGATACTGCTTCGGCATCCGATTCAAGCGGCGGCTGTGCGAAGAGGTTCATCTGAACCTGGCTTATCGTTGGTTTTGTCGCCTCGATCTGTCTGATCCAGTCCCCAACCACTCATCCTTTTCCAAGAACCAGCACGGTCGATTCCGCGAGCGCGAACGGCTACGCCATCTGTTCGAGAAGACTGTTGCGCGGTGCATCGAAGACGGTTTGGTCAGCGGACAACGTCTTGCAGCGGCCGCAAGTCTGAGTCATTGCCCGTCAGGGTTTGCAAAGCAAATCCCGAGAGGGGAGGCCGACGCCAACAAGCAGAACTCCTCGCCAAAGGAAGATTGGGACCACAGCGTCATTGATCCAAACGAAGCGCCGCGTGCTGTGAAGGAGTATTTGGATGCCTTGGATGGCGCAGCCTTCGGCGCAGCATCCAGGGTTGAACCCAAATTTACGTTCCATTCCGATCCATCCAGCCGGTGGACTGCCGCCCGCAAAGGTCCAGCGTTCTTTAGCTATTCCCCTAATTATCTGATTGATACCGACAACAGCGTCATCGTTGATGTCGAAGGTACGAGATCAATCCGACAAGCTGAAGTCGGGTCAGTTCGCACCATGTTGGATCGGATCCGCTACAAGGAAAACTGAATGCTCGCAAGGTTTGTTCCAAACATCTGCTGCAAAAAGCCTTTCTAGCGTACACTCCGGTCAGGGCATGGCATCGGATTTTGGCAGGTCCGGATCCATAACATCCCAAGGCCGAGCGGTACTGACAAAGATATCGCGGCTGGGGGAATACCAGCTGGGGTCATCCAGACTTCCTGCGTAAAGCACGATCGTGCCGTCACTCGCGCCATTGTTCAGGAACAAAGGCGAGCCGCATGTCGCACAGAACCCCCGGCGCATGGTATGTCCTCGGTCGGCTTTGCGTTCAAACCAGCTCGGCTCACCCTTTTCGATCTTGAAGTCGGTTTGTTTGACCAGAACTGCGGGGAAATAAGCACCGCCGGTCGCCTGCTGACAATGGCGGCAATGGCAGTTGCCCATGTATCGCGCCGGGCCGAAAGAACTGTAGCGAATGGCGCCGCAGGCACAACCGCCTGAAAAACTATCTGTCATGGTACCTCCCTAAAACTTTTTGCCGGTCGACCAACTCATAGTGCGGCTGCCAGCGTGACCGTCACCAGAGACCCTATCGATGAATAAAGAATGGCCCGCGCAATGGCATCAACCCGCACGCCGTAATTCAGTGCCAACATGAAAGCCATGACACCGCAAGGTGCGGCTGCCACCATCATCGCCGGATTACGCACCTCGGGCGCGAGTTGCAGAACTCCAGCAAAGATGGCCCAGGCTAGCAACGGGTGAGCCACCAATTTCACGCCGGTGATGGCCACAGGCAACATGGGTCGGGAACCACTGGCTTTCTGGCTCAGAATGATGCCGAGCGCGAACAGTAAAACTGGCGAGGCCGTGCCGCCAAGAAAGTCGAGGAAAACATCGACGCCCGTGGGCACCGACAAGCTGAGTAATCCGAAAGTCAGCCCAAATGCCATCGCTACCAGCGGGGGATTTCGGGCGATCTTGCCAAGTGTAAGCCGAAGCGAGGCGTCCTTTGTTGCCAAGACATCCATAAGGATCAATGAGCCGCTGAAAATCAGCACGCCATCCATTGAAATGATGGCAACAATCGGCGTCACGGCTTCTTCGCCAAACAAAGTGATCGCGATCGGCAGAACGAACAGGATATGGTTGGTCAGCGCGATGGCCAACCCCAACAAAGCGGCCTCCATGACATCGGTTTTAAAGACCAGCCGGGCTATCAGAAAGCCGGTGGTGTACATCAGCAATTCGGTCACGAAATACCCAGCGAGCATGGCCAGGTTAAACTCTGTTAAGGGCGCATTTGCCAGCAACTGGAACCCCAGCGCTGGCACCGCGACAATCATCACGAATTTGTTCAACACCATTGCCATGTTGAAATCGAAAGTGCCGCGCAGGCCCAGGATATAGCCCACGGCACCAATCCCAAAGACGGGCAGCACACCGTTCAGCAGTTGGTCGAGCATCGCGAAACTTTCTGTCGTTTTGGGTGAATACTGGCGCGCGCGGGCTCAAACAAACCGTCAGCTGTCACCATGTTTCAGCGTAGGGACGGATGTCCAGCTCGTGCGTCCAGCCATCGCGCTGTTGGTGATGCAGGCTCCAATAGCTTTCGGCAATACTGTCCGGATTCATCAAAGTGTCTATTGGCAGGTCCTCGGGGTCCCTTCCCGCCTGGCGCAGCCGGTCACGCACGAATTCCGTGTCGACGCCAGCATCAATTACAAGATGCGCCACATGGATATTTTTCGGGCCCAACTCGCGGGCCATCGACTGTGCCAGGCCTCGCAACGCAAATTTGCCGGAGGCGAAGGCGGCATATCCCGAACTACCACGAACGGAGGCGGTTGCCCCGGTGAAGAAGATCGAACCTTTTTGCCGTTCCACCATGTACTTTGCGGCTTCGCGCCCCGACAGAAACGCGCCGTAAGCGCACATTTCCCAGACTTTGCGAAAAACACGTTCGGTCGTTTCCAGAATGGGAAACCGAACATTGCCACCGACATTAAAAATGCAGATATCTATCGGTCCGATCTCATGCTCGACATGCGCGAACATCTCGGTCGCGGTGTCTTCCTTGCGGGCGTCCCAAGTGAACCCTTCAGCACTGCCGCCGTCAGCTTCGATTTCGGCAATCAAAGGGGTAAACTTTTCCCCACGGCGGCGGCCCATAACAACGTGAAACCCGCCGCGCGCAAAGCGCCTTGCAATGGCGGCGCCGATATAATCGCCGGCACCGATAATCAAGCAGATGGGTATTGAGATCATATCGACGCCCTATCCCTTTTCAGCCGCCACAAAGGCGGGTCTGGCCTCAAGCCTGTCAGCGTAAGCCGACAAGTTCGGCAAGTTTTCAAACTCGGCGTCAAGGCGTCGTGACATGATAACAGCATGCCCGGTGATCGTGTCCGCAATCGTGAATTCCCCGGCAAGAAATTCGCGCCCTTCCATATGCCGTTCAGCGGCTGCAAGCGTACGGTTTAGAAGTTTGAGCGCGCGCATTGCAATCTCATCATTGCGGCGTTCGGGCGGCAACAGAACGGTTTCAACCACGTAATTGTTGATAGGCGGCATGATCATGCCTTCGGCATAGTGCAGCCATTGCAGGTATTCTGCAAAATTCCGCGCTTCGGGGCGCGGCGCCATTGCCGGCGCATATTTGGCCGCCAGATACTGCGCAATCGCGGTGCTCTCGGTGATCGTGACGTCGCCATCGATCAAGGTAGGCACGCGGCCATTCGGGTTGATCGCCGTGTAGTCAGGGGCACGCATTTCCTTTTGACCCAGCGCAAACTTCTCCAGCTCATAGGGCTGCCCGATTTCCTCCAACAACCAAACCGTCCGCACGGCACGCGACTGGGGCGCAAAATAAACCTTCATTCGGGACCTCTCTTGGACCTGTTGGGTTTTTGCCAGACCTTTTTGAACAGTGGCTCGTGTGCCCGCCCCGGCGTTTGATTGACAAGCAGGAGACTTCAACTTTAGAAGTTAGTCAATTCAATAAATGAAGTAACTGTACATGAACCGCTCTGACCTGCCGGCGCAATCCTGCGCCATCGCGCGCGCCGTTGCGCAGGTGGGCGACGAATGGAAGCTTCTGATTGTGCGGGAAATGTTTCTCGGCACCCGGCGCTTTGACGATTTCCTGTGACTCACCGGCATGTCGCCGCACCTTTTGTCACAGCGTTTGAAAAAACTGGAAACCCAAGGGTTGATCCGGCGAGAAACTTATTCAGAGCGCCCGCCGCGCTATGAGTATCGCCTGACCGAAAAAGGGCGCGATTTGTGGGCGATTATCGTTGCGATGAAGCAATGGGGTGTTCGCTGGTTGAACGCGGACGATACGCCCGTGCAGATCATCCACAAGACCTGCGGAAGGGTCGTTAAACCTCAAATGACTTGCCCGGATTGCGGCGAACCGATGGACGCCCACGCAGCGTTAAGCAGGCCCTCCGCATCCTTTGATCTGGCACGGCAAACCGCAGGACGAGTAACCTAAATTCTGACAGAGATTTATTCTATGGACGATGAAACACTTGGCTTCGAGATTGCCGACGGCGTCGCAACAGTCACCCTAAATCGCAAGGACAACCCGGCAAACGCTTTGAACGCGCGCATGCTCGGTGGCTGTCGCGCCATCAATTAAAATGCGCTCACCAGCCGCAATTCGACGCATCATACGATCATAACCGGTCACTTCACCCTCCTAATTAGTAGCGTGCTCTTCTATCCATTTTTCGTACACAAGTTGCACGCTGGGCCTCTTCATTACCGTATCGGCGATACGCATAACGTTTGGAAACTCCTCAATTGAGGGCTGGCCGCGTGAAGGTTTGAGCCATGTTGTCAGCATGAATAAATATATGTCCACAACACTGAAGTGATCGCCAAGAACCCATTTGTTGTGCCCGATCTGATCGTCGATGATCTGCCAGGTCTCACGCAATCGCCGAAGACCCCGGCGCTGCGCACTAGGTTCATCAGCAAGCGTATCTGCGAACCGGTCCGGGTAGTAATCAAGCTGGAAAGCGGTTTGCACAGTGTTGGAAAAGTACACCAGAGTCTGAAGAAACAAGCCACGTTCCGGCGTGTCGAAAGCGGGTGCGAGGCCTACTTCGGGGTGGCGATCGCACAGGAAAACCGTTATCGCCGCGCATTCGTACATGGCATTTTCACCCCAAATAAGAACCGGCACCCAACCATTGGGATTCAACACCAGATGACCCTCCGGACGAGGCTTGCCCATATCGATGGTGGTCTCTAGCAGTTCGTATTCAGCCCCAATCTCTTCAAGAATGACTCTGACTCCCAGCGAAGCGCTTGCTGGAGCATAGTATAACTTGTAGCTCATGCGGTTCTATCTCCTGTGATCAACGTCCGTGTTGCTTAGTATGTCCATTTCTCTGTATATGGCCTGAGCTCGATTTCATTGCTCCAGGCGGAACGGGGTTGAAGATATGCGTGCCAATACGATTCAGCAACATCAACAGTGTCCGCCAGCTTCTCCCGATCGAAATTGTCACCGTAGGGCCGTCGTGAGATTGGGAGGAGTGCGTGACGCCAGCAAATCCTGGGCGCACCCGGCCATGCCGTGCAGCCGCAGGGTTGTGAGCCCTTCAATCAGCGCATTCATGCCATATCCCCCTGTGCCGCATACAGTATTTCATAGCGCTTGCAGTCGGCTTTGGGCATCGCATGCAGCCGGGGATAGCAATGCGTTCGGGGCAACGGGTCAATAACCGGTTCCACAAGCTGGTTAATCAGATTGATGATGGCCGGAAGGCGGTAGGTTTTCTGTTCAACGGCCAGCTGGCAGGCCAAAGTCACGGTCTCAATCCCATGTTCCTGGGCCAGCATCAGCAGGTCAACAAAGTCACGATCACCGCCCCTAGTCTTGATATAGCAGGTCTTGATCCGGATCATGGCCTCCGGCAACTGCCATTCCACAAAAGGCGCACCATCGCGCAGAGCACCGGGCTTGCGGGCGAGCAGAGGCACATAGTGGCATGGCTCAAAGTAGCTGATATTCTTCGTAAAACGGCGTTTGTGTTCTGCGATCACCTTTTGCTCCGCAACCAAAACAATCCGATCAGCGTAGGCACGTAGCGAGACATGGCGTCCGGCATTTTGGGCCGGAACGCTGTAGCGATTACTGTCATATTGTACGAGGCAGGTGGAACGCACGCGAACCGCCTTCCCGACATAACCATCAAAACCATTGCCCAATGGGCGTAGCTCGGCCTGTTCCAATGCAAAGATAGCATCGACCGTTTGATCTTTCCGGTCGGGGTGCGGACGCATACCTAGTTCGTCGCAACGCAAAAACAACCGGGCATTCAGGCCTTCCAGATCGTCAAAATGAAGCTTTGGTGTAAACAGCCTCTGGCGGATGTGCTGAACCTGGTTCTCTACCTGACCTTTCTCCCAGCCCGACGCAGGTGTACAGGCCACAGGTTCCATGACATAGTGGTTCATCAACGCCAAAAACCGGGGGGGGAATATCCGGTCCTTTGAGTGTGAGACATAGGTCACCATCGTTTTGGGGTTATCGATGATCACACGACGCGGAACGCCGCCGTAAAACGATAGCGCCCGGACAAATGCATCCAGCACCATCTCCTGAACTTAGAGGTGGTCGCAGGATTTCGGACCAGCGGTTAAGATGGATCGACTTATGAGAAAGACGATTCAGAATGACAAAACGAAAGAACCATTCACCCGACT
>Ga0209992_10001616_pt1 | contig 22979 bp, 19 predicted proteins | sample 2SBtaG_2_FD_182564 | JGI IMG/M metagenome (GOLD analysis project Ga0209992, IMG submission 182564) | Deep subsurface microbial communities from Kolumbo volcano to uncover new lineages of life (NeLLi) - 2SBTROV12_ACTIVE470 metaG (SPAdes)... | ecosystem: Environmental > Aquatic > Marine >... | reverse complement strand
ACTGAAACGTAATCGAGAGTCCGTCAGTGAAATTGGAGGTCTTGGTCGGGTTCACGTCCCGGAACCAGGCCGTGAAGCTCCATGTTTCACCCGGGAGGATTGCCACGGGGCCCGTGGGCTGAGGGGTGTCATTCAAGTCCAGCGCGAGGGCAAAAGTTCCACATGGGCCCGAACTAAGCACTTCGCCCGGTCGGCTGTAGCGCCCGATCGCGCCACCCAAGCACAAATTGCCCTGGGCTCCTCCCGGATTCGTGATGAAGCCCTGAGTTTGGCTCACGAGGAAGAAGCCGAACTGGTTCGGAGGCAGCTGGGTCGCGACGAGGGTCACGTTGTTGTTGGCGACTACGTTGCTCCCGCCGGCCTGGATTCCCGCAGGCGACCCGCTGGAATTGGGGACGGCCGGACCGCAGAAGTTGGTGCCTAGAAGTCCCCCGTCAAGGACTACCACGATGTCCAAGATCGTGGACTTGTCGTAGGTCGCAGCCCCGGCGGCGCCCGGAAGGCCCGGGATGGATGCGAGGAAGTCCGAGGCCGCAACGAAAGCAGTCTCAGCTTTGTACTGGAGCCCACTCGACAGGGTATACGGCGGAATGGTCAGAGAGACAGAATTGGATCCACCCCCTCCTGCGAAACTGAACATCTCGTCGGAGTAGTCGCAACCAAGGAGTTCAATCCACACGACATCCTCCGCGTTCGTTCCAAACTCAAGGTAGGCGCTGGTCGTGATCGTGAGCGTTTGTCCCACCTCTACGTAGTACTTCCCGCTATCCCAGTACCCGCCTGTGAGGGTCATCGTGGGAGCGCTGGACGGGTACACTTCACCCGTGAGGTTCAGCGGTACGGATACGCCATTGACACTAAACGTGTACACCCCCGAGCCAAAGAGTGAGTCGAGTTCAGCCTTGGTCTGTGTCCCGTAGTTGTTGAAGTTTGGGAAGCCGTATCCCCACTCGCCGATGGATGTGTTGTAGCCGAGCACTCCACCGTTGTGGGTGGGTTCACTGACGGAAATCGGCCCGGTAACAGAAGGCGCAGGCGTCAACGTGGGGAGATCTTCCACACTCAGGTCACACCCGAAGGGCAGGAACGGGATGAGCGAGACCTGGGTTGCGGACGTTTGCTCGTGTAGTTGCAGTTTGCTGACGACGACGAAGTCCGTTGTCTGAGCGAAAGAGCTCGCTTGCAGGGTTAGAAGCGCTGCGGCCGTGAGTCGGATTCTGCTGAGGTTCATGTGATTTTCTGGGCAACTGCTGGGGATGAGCGACCCGAGGTTGTGGGTCGAGTAGGACGGTGAATTCGCGAGATCGGGGTGATCCACCGCAAGATGCCGCGCGATTCATCATCTGGCCGATGGTGTGACAGTATTGCACGGATTCAGCGCTCTTGGGGCGGCTTGGATCAACGAGAAGCCTGTGCTGACGATCATGGTCTCGCATTGAGACCGCGATCCACGGTGGGATTTCTCGCCGGACAGTCCCCACAGTCCGGCATGGGACGAGAGCGGAGTCAGAGCGCTATGGTGGCAGCCATGGACGTTCTCATTCGGCCTCCAGCAAGCAGTGATCGGGACGAATTTCTGGCCGCCGTCCACGCTAGTCGCGAGTTGCATGGCGAATGGATGCAGCCGCCGGACACGGCAGGGTCGTTTGACCGCTACCTAGGAAGATCGCGGGACGAGCGTATGCGCTGCTTTCTCGTGAGGTTGGCGGGCTCCGGAGAGCTGGCAGGTGTGGTCAACGCCAGCGAAGTCGTGCGTGGGCACTTTCAAAGCGCGTACCTGGGGTTCTACGCGTTTGCACCGCATGCCGGCAGGGGTGTCATGACTCGGGGTCTGACAGCAGTGCTCGAGCGGTTGTTTGGTGAGGAAGGCCTGCACCGGGTGGAGGCCAATGTGCAACCGGGCAACCAACGATCGCTTGCCTTGGTCAAGCGGCTCGGATTTCGGCGCGAGGGGTTCTCGCCGCGCTATTTGGAAGTTGCGGGGCGTTGGTGTGACCACGAGCGCTGGGCGCTGCTGGCGGATGAGTGGAGCGGCTCGGCAGGCAAGACGTCGGTGCGGGATGAGGGCTAGCCCCCGATTTCGGTCAGGTTCTCTGGGCTACATGCTCACCAGCACACCCCGCACGGCGAAGTGGTCGCTGTAGCCCTCTTCCCACTCGCCCTTGAACTTGCGGAACGGGGCGGGGCGGTGGGCGTTCTCTTCCGTGTCGCGCAGAAAGGCGGGAGCGTGAACGCGAAGGGAATTCGGTACGTATTCAAGGCCCCGGCCATCGACCAGGCCTGGACTGACGATGACCTGATCGAACACGTTCCAGGTCCATTCGTTCCAGTAGTAGTAGGTCCCGGAATCGCCATCCGCAAGCAGGGACCAGGTGGGGTTGTAGAGGCGCGGCGCCGTCTGGTCCTCATTGCTTGTCAGACGGTTGAAGGGATGCGTCACGGCACGCAGTTCGCGCACGGCTCTGAGTACGTCGCGGATGGACGTGTCGAATGGGTCGTCGTTGAAGTCGCCCAGGATCAGGATCTCGGCCTCCTGTTGCAGTCTTGCGCCGATCCGCATCTGGGTGTCGACGATGGATCGCAAGACTTTCGCGGCCCGTGCGCGGCGCGGGGCAGAGGCGGCGCGACCTCCGAAACGCGAGGGCCAGTGGTTGACGAGTACGGTCAAGGTCTTGGAACCGACCTGGACCCGTGCTTCGAGGATCCCGCGGGTGGGTCGTTCATCCTTGCCAAGATCAATCGGGTGCAGGATCGGCTTGCCCACGATTCGAAGGGGACTGGCCACGAGCAGTCCCAAGTCGATTCCGCGTGAGTCCGGGGTGTCCAAATGGGCGATGCGATAGCCGCGCCCCTTGAGGGCTGGGTGACCCACCAGGTCTTTCAGGACCCGGCGATTTTCGACTTCGCAGACGCCCAGCAATTGCACGTCCAGCGCATCAATGGCCTCTGCCAAGTGGGTGATTTTCAACCCGTAGCGGTCAACGGTCCAACCCTGAGCGGGTGTATGGGAGTCGTCCCCGCTGTTGTCGGAGTCGTCCTCGCAGTCGAACAGGTTCTCCAAGTTCCAAAACGCAAAGGCAACCTCTTGGCCCTTGGTCGCGGCCTGCGTGCTGTGTAGGGGCGGCCCGCACGCGAGGGCGATCAGGCAGGCGATTAGGGAGAGACAGGGGGTTGGGGTGGATACGTGGTTCACAGGACCGGGTAGTGAGAGTGGGGAATACGATTGGCGCGGGCCACGGTGGCACGCTACCTGTCACGGCAGAGGCCTTTTGCGAAGCTCGGCTCGGAGCCGCCGGTGAGGACTGGATACACTGCCAGGGCCCGCCCAGAAGCGGGCTTGTCACTGCGGACATTGATGAAGAGGACCTTCCCCTGCGCCATTCGATCCTGATCCCCCTGTTTCTCGTGCCCTGTCTGTCTGCCGGAGCTCACCGTGCACCAGACGTCGACCAACCCGGGCAGCGTCCCAACATTCTGTTTCTGTTTGCAGATGATCAGCGCCCGGACACGATCGGGGCTCTGGGCAACGAGTCTATTCAGACTCCCAACCTGGACCGTTTGGTTGCGAACGGAGTGAGCTTCACCAGCAACCACTGCATGGGGTCAATGGGGGGCGCGGTCTGCTTGCCCTCGCGCGCCATGGTCATGAGCGGGCGCAGCCTGCACAGGGTGAAGACGGACTTGAGCGGGGTCATCACACTGGGTGAGGCGCTCGCCGGCGGCGGGTACCAGACCTTTGGAACGGGCAAGTGGCACAACGGCCGCGACTCCTTCGAGCGCGGTTTCCAATCGGGCAAGGCGGTGATGTTCGGTGGCATGTCCGATCACAATCGCGTACCCCTTCAGGATCTGAAGGCTGACGGCACGGGGTTCACCGAGAAGCGCGTGGGTCAGGGCCACTCCAGCGACATCTTTGGTGAGGCGGCGGTCGAATTCCTCGAAGGCTATGGCGCGTCCGATCGCGATCGCCCCTTCTTTGCCTACGTGGCCTTCACGGCACCCCACGACCCGCGGGACCCACCCGCCCGCTGGCGCGAGGTCTACGCCCAGAACACCCCACCCTTGCCGGAGAACTTCCTGCCCCAACACCCATGGACCTTCAATCTCGGCACCCTGGTGATTCGGGATGAGGTGTTGACTGGTTGGCCCCGGGAACCCGAGGTGATCCGCGATCAACTGGGGGAGTACTACGGCCTGATCTCCCACGTCGATGAGCAGGTGGGGCGCATCCTCGACACCCTCGAGCGGCTGAAGCTGACAGAGAACACCCTGGTCGTCTACTCCGCCGATCACGGCTTGGCTATGGGCAGCCACGGGTTGCTGGGCAAGCAAAACCTCTACGAGCATTCCATGGGGTGTCCGCTGATCCTGAGCGGACCCGGTCTGCCCGCGGGCAAGGTGCGCGAGGAGCTGACCTACCTGTTCGATATCTACCCCACCCTGTGCGAAGTCGCGGGTGTGCAGGTCGAGCAGGCAGTTGAGGGTAGGAGCTTCTTGGGGCTCGCCAAGGGCCAGCCAGGGAACGCGAGACAGTCCCTATTCACCGTCTATCACCACAGCCAGCTCGCCGTGCGAGACGAGCGCTGGAAGTTGATCCGCTTCCCGGCGATCGACGTCACCTTGCTCTTCGATCTGCAAGCCGACCCCGATGAGATTCACGATCTTGCCGGCGACCCGCAGAACGCTGCGACTCTGGACCGCATGCGAGGCTTGCTGAGCGCAGGGCAGGCCCAGTACGGGGACGAGACATCCTGGACCGCCGATAAGTTAGGACCTAAACACGTGGATCTCACAGGACACGCGCGCAAGGCTGACAGGCACCAGCCCGCGTGGATCGTGAAGAAGTACTTCTAGTCGCGCGACCTGGGACTCAACACGATCCATGCTTGCCGAACTCAATATCCGCGACCTGGCCCTGATCGAAAGCGCCTCACTCTCGTTCCAGGGTGGACTGAACGTGATTAGCGGGGAGACGGGCGCGGGCAAGAGCCTGCTGATCGACGCGCTCGAACTGCTGTTGGGCCGACGTGCGCGTTCCGGCTTGATTCGGGCTGGTGCAGATCGAGCCCGGGTTGAGGGGCGCTTCCTTGTGCAGCGCCTCGGGGGGCCGGGTTGCGGTGCGGAGGTGCAGTCGTGGCTGGAGAACCACCTGCCCGAGGTCCTGGAGGAATGGCGCGAAGAGCAGGAATTTCAATCTGACGCGAACTCCGGATCAGCAGACCTGGAGTTGATTCTCACGCGTACCCTCGCTCGCGATGGCCGCAGTCGCGCGCATGTGAATCACAGGCCGGTGACGCAGAAGATCCTGCGTGAGTTGGCTTCGCAGTTGGTGGAAATCCATGGCCAGAACGACCATCAGCGCCTCTTTGATGCCGCCGAGCAGCGGGCACTGTTGGACACATTCGGCTCGCTGGACGACGCTTTGGCGGGTTACCGGGAACGGCGAGCGATATGGCTTGAGGGTGCAGAACGTCTGGAGGCTTTCGAGTCCCAGGAGGCCGAACGCCTCGAACGCCTGGATCTGCTTCGATTCCAGATCGGCGAACTCAGCGAGCTCAATCCCCAGGTGGGTGAGATGTCGAGTTTGCAAGCCGAACGAGAACTGCTGCGCCACGCCAATGAGCTCTCGATTGATTTGGCGGGCATCCTGGGCGGACTCTCCGAGCAGGACGGCGCAGCCCTCGAGCAGGTGCGCATGGCGGAGCGGCAGCTCGAACAGTGGCGCGAGCGGGTGCCGGGACTGGAGGATGCCACTGCGGGTCTGCGCGAGGTAAACGCACATTTGGAAGAGGCCGTGACCAACCTCTTGTCCTTCGCCGCCGCCGTCGAGGCGGACCCTGCGCGCCTAGAAATCGTCGAGGAGAGATTGAGCGACCTCGAGAGGCTGACGCGCAAGTTCCGCACCGACGGAGAGGGTCTGGTGCTCAAGCACGCCCAGTTGGCCGAACAGCTCGAGGAACTTGAAGGTGCGCAATCGAATCGCGAACAGCTTGCGCAGGACGTCGAGCGGGCTCATGCGGGGGTCCAAGAGGCCGCTGTGCGACTGCGAGTGGCCCGGACAAAGCTGATCCCGCGCTTGCGAGCGGCCGTGCATCACAGCCTCGAGGAGTTGGGCCTAGCCAATGCGGAATTCGACGTGCGCTTGGTCGCGCGGGCGGGGCAGGGTGACGCATCGGCAGACCTGGCTGTTGAACGCAAACGACTCGGCGACGGAGGGTCGCAGGATGTTCAATTCCTGCTAGCCGCCAACCCCGGTGAAGCGAGCAGCCCGCTGCGTGATGTGGCTTCCGGGGGCGAGGCCGCGCGCATCATGCTCGCCCTGCGCGGGGCACTGGCGGTCAGGCAATCTACCCCGACCCTGATCTTTGATGAGGTCGACGCAGGCGTGGGTGGTCGGCTGGGACCCAAGGTGGCTGCGCACCTGTGGGGCCTCGGCTCCTTGCATCAGATCCTGTGCGTCACCCACCTCGCGCCCATCGCGGCTCGGGCTGGACACCACTTGCGAGTGGCCAAGGACGTCGAGGAAGGCCGAACGCGGACCCGGGTGCAAGCGCTGACTGGCGACCGGCGCCTGGCCGAGGTGGCGGACATGATCAGCGGTGGTGGCGACCAGGACACAGCCCTTGCAGAGGCTCGCCGCCTACTCGAAGTTCAGTAGCAAGCGCTAGTTCAGCAGATCCAACATCATCTGGCGGTAGCTCTCGTAGGCCGCTCGGCCCCGCTCCGTGAGTTCGAACAGGGTCCGTGTGCGTCCATGAGTTGAGTCCTTCTGCGCCAATAGATAGCCCGCTTCCTCAAGCTTGCGCACGTGGGTTGCAAGGTTGCCCCAACTGAGTCCCGTCTGCTTCTTCAGCCAGGTAGCATCGGCCTGCTCGACCACCATCAATTGCGTGAACAGTGCCAGGCGTCCGGGAGAGTGGACGAGTCGATCCAGGTTCATCGCAGTTCTTGTGCGGGCTCAACCACGGGGTTCGCCCCAAGAAAGCGAACCAACAAGACACACCCGACCACTACGGGCACGAACAAGCTGACCCATGGCGCAAGGCACAGGCCGCAGAAGATGTCGCAGAGGCCGTCCTGTGAAACGGCGCGTTGCACGGCAAGCCGCTCGGCCTGCTCCAGTTCATTGTGGACGGGGCTCTGCATGGGCTATCATGGCCCATTACTTTGAAAAACAAAGTTGAGACCCCGGGTTTCTCGGCCTAGCCCGTCCCCAGGCCCGCCGGACGCTATTCTCTTGGGCCAAACTGTCCGCCACAGCCCGATGTCACTCCAGCAAGCCCTCCGTTTTGAGCCCCAACCGTTTCAGCGGGTTTGGGGTGGCGAACAACTCCAGCACCTCCTGCGCGGCCAAGTCACCTGGCCGAGTCAGACCGGTGAAGCTTGGACGCTTTGCGACCGGCCCGGGCACACTTCGAGCGTCGCCGAGGGCCCGCTGGCCGGGCGCACCTTGGCAGGGCTCATGTTGTCCGAACAGCTGGCCTTGCTGGGGGAGTCGCGAATGTCGGTTGATGACAACTTCCCGATCATCGTGAAGTGGCTGAACACAGCCGAGCTGCTTTCGTTGCAGGTGCATCCTGGTGCGGGCTTGGCAGGACGACTGGGGTCGGAACCCAAGGATGAATGCTGGTACATCTGCAATGCAGCACCGGACAGTGTCCTCTACCTGGGCCTACGCGACGGAGTGGATGCCGCTACTTTTGCCGACGCTACAGAAAACGGGGACGTGCTCGACTTGCTGCAGAGCTTCAAGCCGCAGCCCGGCGATTTCTTTCATGTCCCCGCAGGAACTCTGCACTCCATCGGCGCGGGACTCACGCTCGTGGAAGTCCAGCAGAATTCCGACACGACCTACCGCGTTCACGATTGGGATCGCGCTGGTTTGGATGGCAAGAGCCGCGAGCTTCACAGAGAGGAGGCTCTGCAGGCCATCGCCTTCGACCATCAAGTGCAAGGGCCCATTCGCGCTCGCGCACAGGACGCGTCTGCGGTGAATCCGCAGGCCTCGCTGCTAGGAGAGGGACCCTTCGCGGTGGATTGGCTACAAATTCACGACCACTATTCCCACAGCACATTGGGGCGAGCTTGGGTCTATGTCGTGCTCGCCGGCGGCGGATCCTTGCGCGTTGCAGACAACGAGCCCTGTCGAATGGTGGCTGGCGATGCCTGGCTACTGCCGGCCGACGCCGGTGACTACGCGATCACAGATTCTGACGGCGAACTCGAATTGCTGCGCGTCGAGGCACGCGCCTGAAGTAGGAGACATACAAGGTGCGTGGACGAAGGGACGGATCGAGACGATCCTCACGAAGATCATCTGGTGCTCGCGGCAGAGGGTCGAGCCGGCGAGGCGCTGGTGTCCGCGGCGGTCGCGGTGCGCGTGGCGCCAAGTCCAACGCTCCGCGCAAGGTCAGCGCGCGTCGGCCCGCGGCCAGCACCTCCTCCGCCAGGCAACCGGTGTCCACCGAGACCCTCGTGCGACTGAACAAGTACCTAGCTGACCACGGAGTGGCGTCGCGCCGGGCCTGTGACTCGCTGATTGAGCAAGGCAAGGTCACGGTGGATGGGATGCCCGTGTCCGAGCTGGGCACGAAGATCAACCCCCTTGAGCAGACAGTTGAAGTAGACGGCACCATCCTGAGACCTGAGGGGGCCTCGCGTCGCTACTACATGCTCCACAAGCCAGCGGGGGTCGTGTGCACCAACGAACGCAGCGAGAGCCGGCCGCGCGCCATCGACCTGATCACGGATCGCGACAAGGGCCGCATCTACACTGTCGGGCGCCTGGACGAAGAGAGTACGGGCCTGATCCTGCTCACCAACGATGGAGATTTCGCTCAGCGCGTGGCGCACCCGCGCTACGGCGTGCCCAAGACCTACCGCGTGACCCTGCACGGTCGCATTCACGATGAGGCCATTCAAAAAGTACGCGAAGGTGTGTACTTGTCGGATGGGCGCACGGGCGGGGCGCGCATTCTGATTCGACGCCGCTCGACCTCCTCTTCGGTGCTGCTCGTAACCCTGAGAGAAGGGCGCAACCGTGAGGTCCGTCGGGTGTTCGCCGACGTGGGTTTCAAGGTCGTGCGTCTCGCGCGCGTGGACATCGGCCCCTTGAGCGCACGCGGGTTGCGCGCGGGCAAGTGGCGGCCGCTGTCGCGCGAGGAGGTGGAGGCGCTGCTCGACTTAGCCGACGAGGAACGGGCTCTCGAGCCGCTGGACACCCCCCGTAGCCGGCAGGTGGCGCGCCTTGAGTCGGCCGAAGAACTGGAAGAGGAATGGTCTCCCAATGGGCCTTCCCGCGGGGGGTCGCCGCGAGGCTACCAGCCGCGCGGCGAGGGTTCTGGTGAGGAGCGGCCGCGCACTGGGGGATCCCGCCGGTCCGGCACGGGTTCTCGCGGTGGTGCACGCGGCACCCGCCGGGGCAGCGCGGGCCCCCGCCGGCGTGGCGGTGGATCTCGCCGCTCAGGCGGCAACCGCGGAAGTCGAGGCGCTGGAGGTCGTGGATCTGGTGGTTCCAGGCGCGGCTCCTCACGGCGGGGCGGCACATCGGGCGAACGCGGTCGTAGGGGACGCTGAGCTTGAATCGATCTCAGACTCAGGCCCCCGGTTCCGGCTCCCTATGTGGTGCCGAGATCACTGAACATCGGCTGCGCAACGGCCTGACGGTGTTGATCGCAGAGCGCCACCTCGATCCGGTCGTGGCGGCCATGATCTTCTATCGCGTTGGTTCGAGACACGAAGGCGCGGACGAAGCGGGCCTCTCGCACTTCCTCGAACACATGATGTTCAAGGGCACCGCACGCCTGGGCAAGGGCGAGGTCGATCGCATCACCACATGCTTGGGAGGCTCAAACAACGCCTTCACGACCCATGACCACACCGCCTACTGGTTCGAGCTCGCCTCCGATCGCTGGGAGAGTGCATTGGAGATCGAAGCGGACCGCATGCAGGGGCTGCTGCTGGATTCCGCGGAGTTCGCGGCCGAGAAGGCGGTCGTTCTCGAGGAGCTGGCCATGGGCCTGGACGATCCTTGGCGGCGCCTCTCCAGCGCAGTCCAGGAACTCGTGTTTGGCCGTCACCCCTACGCACGTCCGGTAATTGGCTACGCAGACATCCTGGAGCGCGCAGGCCCCGAAGACATGCGCGCGTACTACTCCCGGTTCTACCAGCCCGCCAACGCGACGATCGTACTCTGCGGCGACCTGCGACCCGGCCCGGCTCTCAAGGCGGTGCGCAAGCACCTGGGGGACCTGAGAGGGAGCCCGGCAACAGACGCTGCGCCCTACCGACCGCCACTCCCCGAGCCGCAAGGCGAACGCAGACTGGAACTCACCTGGGACGACCCGTCTAGACGCCTGATGATGGCCTGGCCTTCGACTCGCGTGGGAACGGAGGCTGACTTTGCCCTGGACGTCGCAACCACTGTGATGACCGCCGGCCGTCTCTCACGACTGTACCGCTCGCTCGTGCTGGAGCAGGGGCTTGCGATCTCAGTCAGCACAAGCAACGACACGCGCGCAGAAGGCGGGGCTTTTTGGCTCTACGCCGAGGCGGCCCCTGGTGTGGCCCCCTCCGACTTGGAACGGGCCATCGACGTTGAACTCGAAGCCTTCAGGGCCGACCTGGTGCCTGCAGCGGAATTGAAACGCGCCAAGTCCCTGCTCGTCGCCAGCGAGGCGGGCGAAGGTGAGACCGTCAGCGACCTAGCCGAGCATATTGGCGGTTATGCGATGGACGCGGATTGGGCTCTGGTGCTGGATCTGTCCGAACGTCGCAAACAGGTCACCGCGCAACAGCTGCGAACGGTCGCCCGCGAACTCCTGCGCCCTGAGCGGCGCGTCGTGGGCTGGAGCCTGCCTCAAGCCGCAGCACAAGGGGGCAAGGCATGAGCGCTTTCACAGACCTGGCTGCCGGGAGAGGGCAGGTACCGGTGGTCGTCGTGCCCCGCGAGCGCTTCGAATTGGATTGTGGCGCCCAGCTACTCGTTTCGGCTCGTCCCGGGGCGCCGATCACCGCCGTGAGCGTGCATTTGCGCGGGGGGCGCAGCCAGGATACTGCGGGCAAAGAGGGCACAGCCTTCCTCACCGGGACGTTGGCCGACAAGGGCACTGACGTCCGCGATGAACTGGAACTCGCGGCACTGCTTGAACCGGCGGGTGGCGGGATCCGTGGTGATGCCAGCGGCCTTTCGGGCGCGATTCAACGGGACTCTTGGAAACTGCTGCTGGACGTGTTGTGCGAGACTCTATTGGGCGCTGCCTATCCAGCCCAGCCGGTGAAGAGTCAGCAAGAGCGCATCTTGGCCCGCATGGAGTCTCAGGACGTGGATCCCCACGCTCAGGCAGCGCGCCGCTTTCGACGCTTGGTGTACGGAAGAAACTGGCTGGGTGGCTCGGCCACGGGCAGTAGCGCGAGCCTGGCTTCCATCACGCCCGCCGACTTGCGCCGCCACCGCAAGCGGCACTGGCGTCCAGAACGTGCGCTGATCGCAGTCTGCGGAGATGTCGAGCCCCAGAAGGTACGCCGACATCTGAACCGCCTGCTGCGCTCTTGGAAGAAGGGGCGTCCTCTCGAAGTGCCTCCCCTGCGTCTGCCAAAACTCGCCGTGCGCGTTGACGCCTTCCGTCGTCAACGGGAGCAAGTGCACGTCTACCTCGGGCACTTGGGTATCAAGCGCGCCGATCCGGACTACGCAGCCTTGACGGTGATGGACCACGTGCTGGGTACCGGACCTGGATTCACCAACCGCATCACGCGCCGCTTGCGAGACGAGCTGGGTCTGGCGTACTCCGTTCAGGCAGACATCCACTCCAGTTCGGGTCTCAGACCAGGCATGTTCAGGGCCTACATAGGAACCTCTCCCCAACACCTGCCCACGGCGGTACAGGGGTTCCTGCACGAGATGCGCCGCATCCAAGAGGAACCGGTGGGGGCGGATGAGCTGGATGTGGCCCGGGACTTCGTCCTAGGCTCATTTGCCCTAGGATTCGAGCGCGCGAGTCGGCGCGCAGCATTCCTGGTGGCCTCCGAACTTCACAACCTGCCGGACGACGTACTCGAGCTGCTTCCCAGGGAGATCGCTGCGGTGACGGCTGAGGACATTCAGCGCGTCGCCAACAAGCACCTCTATCCCGACAAGTGCTGCTTGTCGGTGGCAGGACCCGTGAACAAGCGGGATCTGCGCGGACTCCTGTAGAGGTTGGGTCCCAGCCAGTGCCCGGGACCTTGCGGGCTAGCCGCTCTGCTCAGAAAACGAAGAAGGAGAGTGCCTGAGCACCCTCCCTCTGCGTCTCTCTTCTTCAGTCTCTCTTCTGTTCTCGTTCTTGCGCGTACCTACACGACGGGCAGCGGATCGTCTTCCACGACGGGAGGACCGTCCGTGTCGTCACCAGGAATGGGCACGGGGATGTGCATGCTGGCGAGTTCCTCGTAGTTCAAGAGGCCCGCGTGGGCGGCGATGTACGCCTCGGACAGGAGTCCGGTGATCGGTGCTTCGTGTTGCAGTTCACCCAGCACTGTTGTCCAACCCACAGAGAAAGTCTCTGCGTTCTGAATCCAGAGCGCGCCATCATCTGCCTGCAGCACGCTGGACAATTCCAAGGCACCGGTGTTCCGCCAGTTCTCTGTGTCCATCGTGATGACTTCGATCAAGAGGCCGTCAACAATTCCACCGGGGAAGGGGTAAGTGACCGACTCGCCAGGCGCAATCTGCGAAGTGCCTGTGGCGCCAAACTCAGCGTCTCCAACGACTAGGAGTTGGGGCAGAGTAGAAATATTATTGAACGTGAACTCCGTTGTGCTCACCTGAATGAGTGTCTCCACCTGCGCCTGCTCGAGGGCCTGGGGCAGGGTGGGGGTCGTAACTTGGCAAGCGAGGGCGCACAGGGCCGTAGCGATCATGATGGTCTCCTACCGGCGGTAAAAAAATTCGCGGCAGGGCCGTATCGGCCTCGGCGTGGGCGTACCTTGAGCCCGGTCCGTCAGATTCCCGAACTAGGACTCGCCCCCCTCGAAGGGGGCCTATTCGCGGCCCATGGCCCTAAAAGCCGCCCAATCCTGGGGTCCGTAACCCAGGTCGCGAAGGTGCTTGCGCGCCATCTGAGCCGCTGCGGCCGGGTCGAATCCCGTCTTCAAATTCCCGTGGTAGGCCTCTGCAAAGGCCTGGGCGGCGGAGTCCGAAATCGGCCACAGGGTGACCAAGAGATCTCGGGTGCCGGCCTCCAAGAATGCGCGTGCCACGCCGTGGGCTCCCTCTGCATCGATCGTACGCCCACCAGCGGTTTCACATGCGGCCAGGACGACCAAGGGTAGGCGCGGCCCGACGCGCAAGATTTCCTCGGAGCAAAACACATCCCCGTCACTGAGCAGCAAGCCCACCGGCGCCAGGCGTCCTTGTCCACAATCCGGCGCGCGTACCAAGTGCGTGGCCACGTGCAGGGGTTGCTCGCCCTCCATTGCCGCCAACAATGCCGAGCGTACAAAGGCGGTGCCCGTGTAGAGACTTGCGGTCGAGTGCATGCGGCTCAACTGGGCAAGCTCGCGAGCAGCGCCCGGAAGCAGGGCCTCGCGATTCTCTCCCCCCAGTGGGCTTCCCATTAGATTCCAGTCGGCGTCGGCGGTCAGAGGGTCGGCCGCTTCGCCTAGCGGCAAGCCGGGCAAGACCAAGGGAGTTAGTCTCTCGTCGAGCCAATCTCCGTTTACTCCCAGCAAGGTGATGGGCAAGGCTTCGAGCGGGCCGTGCAGCAGGAACAGGGCGCGTTCGTCCGGGTTTCCAGTGCCCAGATGGTCGAGCAACTCGCTCGGCAGTAGGGCGGCGGCGATCTCCTGGCCGAGCGACCGGGCACGCTGCAAGTCGCCGGAAATCACGGCTTCGCGCAGTCTGCGAACGGCACCCTGCAGGCTCCGTCGCCCCAGGGGCCGGGTGCTGGCGGTCGCTCGTCCACTGGCGTCGATCCAGACCACAACGGTGAAGTCCGCACTCACGGCGAAGGTAACCAGGCCGCGATCAAATCGGCTGGCCCAGGTGCGCAATTCCTCGATGGAAAGGCGGCTCTCGGCCGGTCGCAGGCGCCGGGACTGGTTGTCTTCGATGACCTGAGCCGCGGCCAAAGGGTCCCCAAGTTCGGCATGGGCTCGAGCCAAGAGAGTGACCGCGTGCAGTCCCACCCACTCGCCCACGATGCTCCCACTGCCATCGTCTACCAGGCGCCCGCGCTGTCGCGCGACTTCCAGGGCACCCTGCAGGTGGGGCAGGGCCTTGCTCGGCTGACCGGAGTCCAACCAGCTCTCGCCGATCAGTGCGGCGGCCTCCACTTGCCGCTGAGCAGACCAATGGGCCCTCTGCTCGGAATTCCCGAGCAGCTCGCGCACTAGTTCGGGATTGCCCTCAACAAGGGCCAGGGCGGCACGGGCAAGGGAGTTCACCGTGCTGGACTCGGAACCGAGGGCGAGGATCTCGCGCCTTGCCGAAACTCGGTCGCCGGTACGCAGGTAGCCCACGGCGAGCAAGCCGCGCCATTGGGATAGTTGCGCCGCCTGTGTGGGTGCATTGCTGGCCAAGAAAGCGAGGGCCGATTCCGCGCGATCATCAGCGAGCAGTCGGGTGGCGTGCTCGCGCGCCAGATCCCAGCTGTCACTGGGGGAAACGAGGCGAGCCCAGCTAGCCAGGTATTCATCGACTTCTCGCAGGTCGCCTGCATCCCTGGCTAGGGCCACCAAGCCCTTGAGGGCTCGTTCTTGATACTCAACCCTCCCCACATCCCTTGCGAGTTTCAAGCAATCCTCAAAGATCCCCTGGGCGCGACCGAGTTCGGAATGGACGCGTGCGAGCTTGCCGCTTAGCCACAAGGGCTCGAGTCGTGGAGTGACCTGGCCAGCGCGTTCAAACAGGGCCAGGCTGCGGTCGACGTGTGTGGAGACGAGGCCAAACAACTGTTGGCTGCGTTCGCCGGACCAGTCCAGGTTCTGCTCCAATTCAGAGAGCTCCAGGCGTGCCAACAGGGCGTAGCTCTGAGCGGCAGGCACCACGTCCCCCTGCTCTTCAACCACCGCCGCAAGGGCGGCGAGTTCCGCGTACAGAGCGGCCCGTTCCGTGGGCCAGTCGCTGCCCTCAGGGAGTTCGCCGCGCCCGGCCAACACCACCCGTCGACGCGTGGCTAGGTAGCTCTGTTCCGCTTGGAGCCCCTGTGCCAGGTCAGCCGGGTTCAGACTCAGGTAGTAGCGTGCGACGGCCAGGGTGTCGCAGCGCGCGAAGTCCACGCACAGGATTTCGGCCTGTTCGAGCAGTTGCCCCGAAACGGTTTGGTCGCCTGCGCGCAGGGCGGACAGGGTTCGAATGAACTCCGTCAGTTCGCGCGCCGCGGGGCGCGATTGCTGGGCCAGGCCAGTGGGTGTCCAGACCACGAGGGCCGCCAGGAGTGCAGGAGCCAGGCGGCTCAGCAGCCCTCCGCCCAGCAATCCCCTAGGGATTCGGGCGGACAACCACTGGGAGGGCATGCGGGCTAGCGTCCGGGGCTCGATTCCAGGTAGGAGGCACGCTGGCTGCCAGGGGGCAGCTTGCGAGCAGCCGCACGGGCGTCCGTCCAATAACCCGCTGCGTGCAGAGAGCGGACGCGCTCGTAAGCGTCTTGCTCCGTCAGTGCTTGCTTGAGATCGGCATCTTCGCGAACTTCAAAGTCGCGTGCGCCGAGGGGTTGTTCGAGTCCGTTCACGCTGGCCTGGGCTTCCCAGGTGTAGTGACCCGCGGGGATGTCTTCGTAGAGGTGCAGACCAGGGGTAACGCCGCTGAGGCGCGCAATGACAGTTCCCTCGGAGAAGGCGCCGCCCGAGTGCGATTTCAGCATGATCGAATAGCCATCGGCTTCCGGCACCGGGTTCACTTCAAAGAACAGGTCCGGGTCTTCGGGGCCGAGCAGGACGGGCCCGCGCGGGAAGAGCAAGCTGCCTTGGGCTTCCCCGCGTAGCAGCGGATAGGCGGGCAGGCTCTGGTTGGTCCCGGAACCGTGGAAGAACATCAATCCGCCGGAGAGTGCAGCCAAGGAGGCGGCGATCGGAATCCAACGCCGCATGACTCGGATGGGGCGTTCAGCCTGCCACTCGTGCTCATCGGTCGACTGCGACCTAGACTCTTCGTCAATCGAGTGGATCGAGGCCATCTCGGTGACGCTGTCCGGATCAAAGGTGGAATCCAGGGGGACCGGGGGGGAGGACTCCAGGGAGTCGACCAGCGCCGCGCACTCACCACAGTGGGTGAGGTGATCCAGTACGTCCAGGTGCTGTTGACGCTCCAGGCTGACGGAGCCCGGGCCGCGGGCGAAGTCGTAAAGCACTTCTGCGGGGGGACAGTCGCCGGCGTCCTCGAGCTGGCCCTCAAGCCAGTCTTGTGACGCTCGCAGCATTTCCAATCGAGGACCGTGGACCGGGTGAGCCGTGAGGTTGGCTAGGCCTTCTTCGGGCAACTCGTCCCAATGGGCGAGCAATTCGGTCACAGCGGGATCATCCCCTGCGGGCAAGGGGCCTTTTCCATTGTTTAGGGAATCCATGGCTAACCGCGTCTCCGCATCCCAGGCGGCCATGGGGTCCGATTTCTTCCCAATCTTGGGACGATTCTTGTCGGGTCGAGGTTCGGGGTGGCTCATTCGGCAACCTCCTCGAAAGCATACTGGTTGAGCAAGACCTTGCGCATGCTCACCACAGCCTTGCGCAGGCGATACTTGGTCTGCTCCAGAGAGATGCTCAGGTCCCGTGAAATGGACCCCATCGTCTCGCCATCGACAAAGCGCAGGTTGAGTAGCGCCTGTTCCTCCGGGGTCAGAAGCCCCATGGCCGCGCGCACCATGTCGCCGATTTCGCCTATTCCTGCGCGCTCATCGGGACCAGGAGTGTCGTCTTCACGGTCCGGTACTTCGTCCCCGCCCGCGGCCGGCCGTGGGCGATTGCAGGTGCTCTGGCGGCGTTTCAGGTCGACGCAGCGACACCAGGCCACCCTGTAGAGCCAAGTTCCAAAGGAGCCTTTCTCGGGGTCGAACGTGCCGCGATCCAGGCGTTCGAGCACATACACGACCAGGTCTTGGTACAGGTCCTCACGGGCACTGGGGTCGGACTCGAAGTGCCCTATGCAGTGGTAGAACAGCGAACGATAGCGCTCGAGGAAGGCCTTGACGGCCTCCTCCTCGCGATCTCGAAGCCCTTGTACGAGTTGGTACTCTTCCACTGTTTGCGTTCCCCAGGAGGCGGCGACAGGGCCGATCCTATAGGTAGGAGATAGGTTCTTGGGGTGAGGGATGCAACTCGCGGGATTGCGGGGCGTCTTCCCCGAGGCGGGCGGGGGTTGTGGATGGGGGCCCACAACGCAGCCGCCTGTCAGGGAGGATCCCAACAGACTGCCCCTCAGGGGCTCGCGCGCCCCTCGAAACCCCAACACTTGCACCGGCTGTAGTCTCCGCCCGAGTCCCTAGCTGACCCCCAATAGGGACGAAGTTGGACTAAATTTACACCCTTCTGTACTGTCATCGCGTCCCGGCCGGCGCTAGTGTGTTGCCCCAAATTCAGTGCCCAGCTGGGGCGCGCCCCGGGGCTCCAGGGCTCTATTCGAGTTCCACAGCGTCCCCCCTCCGACAGGTTCCAATCCCATGCGCGACGTTGTCATTGCCAGTGCCTGCAGAACCCCGATTGGTAACTTCCAGGGCACCCTCGCGAAGTTCACGGCCCCCCAGCTTGGGGCACTCGCGGCGGCTGAGGCCCTGCGCCGGGCGGGAGTGGAAGCCGGCGCGGTCGATGAAGTCATCTTCGGCAACGTTCTCACGGCCGGTGCCGGTCAGAACCCCGCGCGTCAGGTAGCCCGGGCGGCAGGTGTGCCCGACCGCGTCGGTTCGCTGACCATCAACAAGGTCTGCGGATCGGGCCTCAAGGCCGTCATGCTCGCCGCCCAAGCGATTCGCGCCGGCGATGCGGAGTGTGTGCTCGCAGGCGGAATGGAGAGTATGTCCGGCGCGCCCTACTTGATGCCCGCGGCGCGCACCGGTGCTCGGCTCGGTCACGCCAAGCTGATTGACTCGATGGTGCAAGACGGTTTGTGGGACGTATACAACGACTTTCACATGGGCATCACGGGTGAACTCGTTGCGGAGAAATTCGAGATCACGCGTGAGGAGCAGGACGCCTTCGCCTCCACCAGCCACAACCGAGCCGAAGAGGCCACCGGTGCCGGGCGTTTTGATGCTGAACGCTTTGCCATCGACGTGCCTCAACGCAAGGGTGATCCCGTTTCGTTCAACCGGGATGAGAGCATCCGGCTGGGGATGACCCCCGAGGGCCTCTCCGGACTGCGTCCCGCTTTCAAGAAAGAGGGCAGCGTCACGGCAGGCAACGCTTCGTCCATCAATGATGGAGCCGCGGCTTTGCTTGTGATGAGCGCCGAGCGGGCTCAAGCACTCAAAGTGACGCCGCTTGCAACCATCCGCGCCTACAACACCGGAGGTTGCGCCCCCGAGTGGGTCATGATGGCTCCCCAGGAGTCGATTCAAGGCTGTGCTCAGAAGGACGGCAAGGCTCCGGGAGACTACGACCTACACGAGATCAATGAGGCCTTCTCCGTAGCCGCCATCGCGCTGCAGCGCCAATTGGACCTCGATCCGCAACGCATCAATGTGAACGGTGGAGCCGTGGCCTTGGGACATCCCATCGGCGCATCGGGGGCACGCATCCTTGTCACCCTGCTGCACGCCATGCAGCAGCGCGACGCCAAGACGGGCATGGCCTCGCTCTGCCTAGGTGGAGGCAACGCCGTTTCTCTCGCTGTCGAGCGGGCCTGATTGACTTCCATGTCTGAACTTCATTTCACAAACGTCGCGGTGATCGGTGCGGGCACCATGGGCAACGGCATTGCCCAGGTCTTTGCCGCAGGCGGCGCGGACGTCTTACTCGTCGACACAAACGTCGAGGCCCTATCGAACGGGCAGCAGACCATCGAGAAGAACCTAGGACGCATGGTCTCGAAGGAACGCATCAGTCAGGGGGATGCCGATGCAGCCCTGGCTCGTTTGCGGGGCGCGAGCGAATTGGCAGCCATCACCGATCAGACCCTCGTTGTTGAAGCCATTGTCGAGCGCGAAGATGTGAAGACTGCGGTATTCAGTGAGCTCGACACGATTGCGATTCCCGAGGCGGTTCTGGCTTCCAACACGTCATCGATTTCGATCACCAAGATCGCTTCAGCCACCAAGAGGCCCGAACAGGTCATCGGGATGCACTTCATGAACCCGGTGCCGCTGATGAAGCTCGTGGAGGTAATCCGCGGGCAGGCTACCAGTGACGAGGTGACACGGCGTGTGATGGAGAGCTCGACCGCATTGGGCAAGACGCCGGTTGAAGCAAACGACTATCCGGGGTTTGTCGCCAACCGCGTGCTGATGCCGATGATCAACGAGGCCGTGTTCTGCTTGATGGAGGGCGTGGCCGATCGGGAGGGGATTGACACGGTCATGAAACTGGGCATGGCCCACCCCATGGGGCCGCTCACCCTCGCGGATCTGATTGGACTCGACGTGTGCCTGGCCATCATGGATGTCCTGCACAGCGGCCTTGGGGACAGTAAGTACAGGCCTTGCCCGCTGTTGAGGCGCATGGTCGCGGCCGGACACCTGGGTCGCAAGAGCGGCAAGGGCTTCTACGACTACTAGCACAGCCGCGAACAACACGCGGACGAGCATATTCTGACCAACCATGGATTTTGAACTCCAAGAAGAGCAGCGCATCATTCGTGACATGGCGCGCGATTTCGCGACCAACGAACTCGCGCCCCGCGCCACCCAGCACGATCGAGACGAACGCATTGACCCCGATCTGTTCGGGATGATGGGGGAGCTCGGCCTATGGGGGCTGACCGTGCCCGAGGCCTACGGCGGATTCGACGCAGGCAGCTTGGGGCTCGCGATCGTTCTAGAAGAAGTGAACCACGCCTGCGCGTCGGTTGGGGTGACCCTCTCCGTGCATGCCAGTCTGGTTTGCACACCGATCTCCAAGTTCGGGACCGAGGCCCAAAAGGATCAGTGGCTCTCTAAGCTGGCGACCGGCGAAGTCATCGGGGCCTATTCCCTGACCGAAGCCGGTGCCGGTTCCGATGCTGCGGCTCTCAGTAGCACGGCTGTCAAGGACGGGGACGAGTGGGTGCTGAACGGCACGAAACTGTTTGTCACCACGGGTGAACAGGCTGGTTTGGTGCTGGGCTACTTCCGCACCGACCCGGACGCTCACAAGGCGCGCGGCATCAGCGCTTTCCTGATCGACGCCAAGACCCCAGGCTACCGCGTCGGTAAGAAAGAGAAGAAGACGGGCCTGCGCGGCTCGTCAACCACCGAGCTCGTTTTTGAGAACTGCCGTGTCCCAGCGGGCGCGTTGCTCGGAGAGCTGAACCGGGGCTTCCCTATCGCCATGGATACCCTGGATGGCGGACGGATCGGAATCGCCGCCCAGTCACTGGGCATCGGCCAGGCCTGCCTGGACGCCTCGCTGCGCTACGCCGCGGAACGAGAGCAGTTCGGACAGCCCATCGGGCGTTTCCAGGCCATCCAGTGGAAGCTGGCAGACATGGCCACGCGCCTCGAAGGCGCCCGCTTGCTGACCCACAGGGCCGCCTGGTTGCGGGACAAGGGGCAGCCCTGCGGCATGCAGGCGGCCCAGGCCAAGTTGGCGGCCTCAACGACAGCCAATTTCTGCGCCGACGAGTGCCTGCAGATCCACGGGGGCGCTGGTTACACAGATGACTTCCACGTTGAACGCTTGTTCCGTGATGCACGCATCACGGAGATCTACGAGGGCGCTACCGATATTCAAAGACTTGTAATTGCTCGCCAACTTCTGAGTTGATGGTCCCTCCCACTTTCTCATTCATCACGATCACTGCGCTTAGGAAGTCGACATGAGTACCAGTTCTGACCGCGACATCTTGAACATCGACGAGGCCGCCGACCTCTTGGGCGTGAGCGTCAAGACCTTCAACAAGGTCCTGCACTCTGAAGCCCTGCCCGCGCGCAAGATTGGGCGCGAGTGGAAATTTTCACGCCAGGCGCTCATCGAATGGGTCGGTGCCGGTTCATCGACGGAGTTCTACAGAGACAACGCAGAAGGCTCCAGTGCCCGAGAGGGACAGGATTCCACCTCCCGCCGCGCCGGGTGGCAAATCGAACTTGACTGAATCAACGCCGTGACCTCCGCGCTTTCACCTCCTAGCCCAATGACTGAAATTCCCCGTATTCAGCACGCCTTCGACCTGACCGAAGACGAGCAGATGATTCAGGAAATGGTGGCGGACTTCGCTCAGAACGAAGTCGCACCCATTGCCGCAGAGATTGACGAGAACCACCGCTTCCCTAAGGAGCTGTGGGACAAGATCGTCGAGATCGGCCTGCCCGGCATCCCATTCCCTGAACACTTGGGCGGCTCGGGTTCCAGCACCTTGGCCTACATCTTGGCCGTAGAAGAGTTGTCCAAGGTGTGTGGTTCGACCGGCTTGACGTTCGCAGCCCACGTCAGTCTCGGTACGTATCCGATCTACCGTTGGGGCGGCGCAGACCTCGCGGGGCAGTATGTTCCGCGCCTGATCTCGGGCGAGTACATGGGCGCCTACGCCTTGACTGAGCCTGGGGCCGGTTCGGACTCGGGGGGGACCCAGACCACCGCAACCTTGGACGGTGACGAGTACGTTCTCAACGGCCGCAAGTGCTTCATCACCAATGCCAATCACGCCGGCGTATTCGTGTGCACCGCGGTGACCGACAAGTCGTTGGGAGCCAAGGGCATCAGTGCATTCGTCGTGCCCCGTGATGTAGCAGGCTTCAGCCTCGAGAAGGGTGAGGCCAAATTGGGCATGCGCGGTTCGGACTGGGCCAGCTTGGTATTCGAGGATGCGCGTATCCCTGCCAACCACCTACTGGGCACGCAGGAAGACGGGTTCAAGACCTTCATGAAGACCCTTGATGGCGGTCGTATTTCGATTGGCGCCCTGGCCTTGGGCATCGCTGACGGCGCCTACCACGAGGCCTTGCGCTACGCGACCGAGCGCGAGGCCTTCGGCAAGACCCTCGCCGACCAGCAAGCGGTGCAATTCAAGTTGGCTGACATGGCCACGCAAATCGAAGCGGCTCGGCACCTTGTCTACCATGCGGCGCGACTCAAGGACGCCGGCTTGCCCTTCTCCAAGGAGGGTGCCATGGCCAAGCTCATGAGTTCGGAAGTGGCCATGAAAGTCACTTACGACGCGATTCAGATTCACGGCGGCTATGGGTACACACGCGAGTATCCGGTTGAGCGCATGTGGCGCGATGCCAAGCTGTGCACCATCGGGGAGGGCACGAGCGAAATCCAACGGCTTGTGATCTCGCGACTGATCCTGCGCGACGCCAAACGAGTCGGCTGAGGAGCCCAACTTGAACGAGTCCTCCGAATCCTCTTGCTGGACACGGGAAACCGTCCAAGTGGGGGAGTGGAAGGTGACCGCCCTCTGCGACGGGTTTTTTCGCTTGGACGGAGGCGCCATGTGGGGTGTCGTTCCCGCCACCCTCTGGCGGCCCATGACGCCACCCGCCGAGGACAACACCATCCGACTCGCCCTACGGCCCTACCTGCTGGAGCGAGGGGATCGCAAGGTCGTCATCGAGGGTGGTGTGGGCGACCGTTGGTCTGACAAGCTGCGGGCCATCTACCACATCGATCGCTGCACGTCCTTGCGGGAGACACTGCAGGCTTGCGGAGTGGATCCCGAAGACGTGACGGACTGCGTGGCCTCCCACTGCCACTGGGACCACATCGGCAGCCTGGTTGAGGAGCGGGATGGCGACCTCCGGCCCCTATTCCCCAATGCCCGACACCACATGCCGCGCATCGAATTCGAAATGGCCAAGGCGCCCGACGCCGTCCGCCGCGGATCGTATCGGCCCGAGGATGTCGTGCCCCTCGAAGCTGCAGGCTTGGTGCACCTCTTC
>Ga0209992_10001615_pt1 | contig 22981 bp, 24 predicted proteins | sample 2SBtaG_2_FD_182564 | JGI IMG/M metagenome (GOLD analysis project Ga0209992, IMG submission 182564) | Deep subsurface microbial communities from Kolumbo volcano to uncover new lineages of life (NeLLi) - 2SBTROV12_ACTIVE470 metaG (SPAdes)... | ecosystem: Environmental > Aquatic > Marine >... | reverse complement strand
TGCTTTGAGATATTACTTAATTCACCATGATCAAATCCAATTTGATCTAATCTAAAACAATCTTCTAACACACTTTTTATTGTAGATTTTAATTTTTTTGCACTTCCAACTCCTTTCAACAGTTCAATCCAATTACTAAATTTTTGACCTTCAAGGTATTCCATAACTAAGAAATTTTTACTAACATCAATCATTTTTGGACCAACTTTAACTGAATTTACTAATTTCAACAATACAGCTTCATTTTTCATATCTTTTCTTTGAGAATCAGTTCTTCTAATTTTTAGAGCAATTTCTTTGCTACCTCTTTTGGCAATTACCACAACACCAACATACCCTTTTCCTAAAATTTCTAAATTTCCAAGTGTAGTAGGACCTGTTAAAGAAATTGATTTTATTTTTAATTTTTCTAATTCATTAATCCTTGATTTAATTTGACGGTTAGTTGCATTTGGATATCCTAAAATGTTTGAGTATGGCTTTTCTGAAAATCTCTTAATTGAAATAAAGGAGTGTGCCATCTACTGAAATCAATTCAGCTGTTTCCTCTTTAATTGATTTGCTTAAATTTTTGTTTCCTATGGATACCTTGAAACCTCTTTTAAAATCAGTTTGAAGACCTTTTGGTATGCCTACTTGAAGATTTTTCTTCAAAAATTCTTTCATAAAACTCACGACATCAGTATGATTTCTTTTTTCTAATGAAATAATTTTCCTATCGTTTCCAACCCATACTAATTCTGCATTTTTGAGATTTTTAGCAATAAAACTATGAGTACTATCTTCCCTGAAGAATTCTGGTCCTTTTTTAGAATAGACTCCACTAATTTTTGTAGATTCTAAAAAGAACAAAAGGTAGGCCTCATTTTGCTGATCTGTGTAAGATTTACTTCTCAATACAGTAAATCCACCTAATTCTAACTGAGTAGACAATGTTGAAGTTGCTCTTTTAATTTGACCCCAGATGATATCAGGGCTTCTAGCTTTGAAATTAAATTTGACAACCATAACATTATTCCAAAATTTATTTGATATTCTTGATTTTTTAATTTTAAAAAACCCAATACTTGGTTTTCCCTTAAACGCTCTAGAAATAAGAATAAATTTTCCAATATTTTGATCAGAAATTGCAGCAGCTAAATTCCTGTTACTATCAATTGGATCAATTACAACAATTGACGTATCAAACTTCTTACTTGTTTTACCAATTATTTGATTTTCTTTAATTTTTGAAATAGATTTTATAAGATTTTCAAAATTTCCAAATTCTAGAATTAAAACTTCAGAAATATATCCACTAAATCCTTGCTTTGCAATTTCTGCACCATAAATCCCATTTGATTTTAGAAATGTCTTTAGAACTCTCACTTCGTTTCTCATTTTTGGTGTTAATGATTTTTTCATAAATTTAGTGTGAAATGGAGATCTATCCGCAGCACTTTTCCATTCTCCTGCCTTCACATCATAGCATGGCACAACATTGATCTTAGTATTCTTAATTTTAGCCTCAACATATGGATGCTGTGAATATCTAACATATGGAGAATATTTCTTCAATGAATTAAAACCAACTTTTTTAGAAATTTTCTCAAATTTCTCTTCTGATACATTCTTTTTGAATTTAATAAAAATATCAACATCTGCATCTTTACTTAACCAAGTACCCTTAGCAAAAGATCCACCAAATTCTAATCCAATCACTTCTGAATATTTCTCAATTTCTTTTTCAACTAATCTAAAAGCTTCTTCTGCAATGTTATTTTTTATTATTTCAATTGTTTTTGAAGGAACTACAGTTTTAGAAACTTTGGAAATTATTTGCTTCAATTTTTAGCCTTCACCTCAATCAAATCTGAATAAATGGGTCCACTTGAAGTAAGTTCACTCTTTTTCAATTTAATATTAGAGACATGTTGCATTCCAAAATTTATCATTTTTTTATTTTCCAATTCTTTTGATACATCTCCAATCTTCTTTTTAATTCTAAATACTGTGATATGAGGTTTAAACGGCTTATCTTGAAAGAATCCTAATGGCTCTAGTGCTTTTGCCACCTTTTTAGATAGTTGAATCAGCAAATCTCCCCCTTTTTCATCTGAACCTATCCAAATTACTCTAGGAAAACTAGGTTTAGGAAAAACCCCTGTCCCTTTCAGAACTATGTCAAAACTTGAAAATTCAATTTTTTCTAGAGATTTTGTGATTTTTATTAACATATCTTGCGAAATTTCTCCTAAAAATTGCAATGTAAAATGAAAATTTTGTGGCTCAACTGGTTTTGCTTCAATTTCTAATTCATTTTGAAATTTTCTAATCGAATTAATCAATGCCTCATTTGTGATTTCTATTGCTACAAAAACTCGCATCATAAGATTTTTTGAATTATGTTTATAATTATTTCCGGTAACTTCATAGACGAGCCTTTTTTCTGATATAATGTTGACTAAACTAATTGTATGTTTAACAGGAATGCCTGGTGCAGGTAAGTCTACTATTGCTGATGGTTTGAAATTAAAAGGATACGAAATCATCAATATGGGTAATGCTGTAAGAGAAGAAGCAAAGAAAAGAAATTTAGAATCAACACGAGAGAATCTTGGAAAATTAATGCTTGAACTTAGAGAAAAAAATGGTTCTGGAGCAATTGCAGAATTGGTTAAACCACAAATTGAATCTTCAACATCAAATGTAATTTTAATAGATGGAGTAAGATCAAATGATGAAATTCAAGTATTAAAGAAATTTGGTACTGTAAAATTATTGGCAGTTCATGCATCAACTGATACTAGATTTGATTTTTTACAAAAAAGAGGAAGATCAGATGATCCTCAAACAAAAGAGCACTTTGAAGAAAGGGATAATCGTGAATTAGGAGTTGGTATAAGCAATTCTATTGCTTTATCCGATTATGCAATTTCAAATATTGATTTAACTAAAGAAGAAATAATTGAACAAACTTTTAAAATCATTCAAAGTTGGGTAGAATGAAAATCCCAATAATTAATTGTAAAATTGAAATGGTATGTCCAGTGAATCTATCTGAAGATTCAGAAAAAATAAAACAAGCTATTTCAAATATATTTCCATTCTCAGATATTACAAATGAGAATTTTTCAATCAAGGCACAATCAAAAGAATTAAGATCTTTGGAAAAAATTTATGAAACAATTATTTCAACACAATCACAAAAAAGCTATTCACGAAATTTGGATAATAATTTAGATGATGACAAAACTTGGTTTTTTTTAAATAAACAAGCTGCATTTGTAGAAAAAATTGCGATTTGTGACGAAGCTGAAGAATCTCCATTAGGACCAATCAAAGTTACTCTAACTTCATCCAATATTGATGGGGTGATTGATTGGCTAGCTTTTGCAAATTAATAGGAAATTAGCTAACAAAATTAACTCATTTTTGACTATTTTTTTTAGTTTGAATCTAAAATCCATTTTTTTGGATTAACATTGATGTTCATAAAACTAGGCATAATTGCTGGTATTGTAATTTTGGGAGGAATGGTTTTTTCAAACGAAATTGACACCTTATTTCCATCAACATCTGCCACAGTTTTTGATTCTTTAAAAGAAGACGCATCAAACTTTGGCTCTAAAGCTTCAGATTCTGTGGAACAAAGAATTGATTCATCAATTGATAAAATTGTAGATAAGACAACTGAATCAATATCTGAAGAAATTAGTGAAGCTGGAGATAAAGTGACAAATGAAATTTCTGAGGTAAAAGCATCATCCCAAAAAGCCATCAAAGAAGAAATTTCAAATTTTAATCCTATAGAATCAATTCAAAATATCTTTACAGGTGGTTCAAATTCAAAATCAACTAGTTCAACAATAACTCAAGAATCACCAAATAATGTTTCCTCTCAAAATTCTATTCCAATATTACCTGAAACTTTGTCATTGTCAACAAAACAACAATCTGATGAAAATATTCTTCTTCAATATGTTGACACTAGTGGAAAAACAAATAGTGTTAATGTTGTAATTAGAACTGCAGACAAAGAAATTTTCTCTGGAACATTTTTCACATCAATGTTTGATACAAACGTAAATGATGCAACTGGAATTCCATATTACGTAGATATGGTAGTTGATCATGAAGATTATGGAATAGTTACATCGTCAGTTTATAATCCCGGAGATTCTTCTGATACTAAAATTAACGGGATTTTCTCACAATCATAATTTATTTTTAAATAATGAAACCAGTTTTGGTAATGATTCTGCACTAGTATTTCTAATTACTAAATTCATTTCTCCTGACATTTCTGTATTTTCAGGATTAATTTCTATTAGTGTAGCATTATTTTGTTTTGCATAAATTGGTAGTGTGTTTGCTGGAGATACTACAAGTGATGTACCTGCAATAATCATTAGATCACACTTGCTTGCAAAATTAATTGCATTTTGCCATACATCCTGAGGTAATGATTCTCCAAACCATACAACATCTGGTCTGAGTATATTTCCACATTTGCAAATAGGTGGTAAATTAGAAATCTCTGTTAAAATTTCTTCGTTATAATCACAAACTGTACATTTGATCTTTACAATACTTCCATGTAGTTCTAACACCTTTGAACTACCAGATTTTTGATGTAATCCATCAATATTTTGTGTTAAAACCACAACTTCAGCATATTTTTCAAGTTCAGCAATTGCTGTATGGCCTGGATTTGGTTGTGCCTGAAAAATATTCATTCGTCTTTCGTTATACCATTCCCAAACTAGTTTAGGATCATCATAAAATGCATCAATTGTTGCTAATTTCATTGCATCATGATTTCTCCATAATCCATCCTTTCCTCTAAAAGTAGGAATTCCACTTTCTTGTGAAATTCCAGCTCCTGTCACAAAAACAATTTTTTTAAATTTCTTAATTTGATCTTCAATTAATTCAAACATTTTATTTAATTTCTACTTCCAAAAGATCTCTAGCTGTAATGACCGAATTGTGAATTTCTTGTGCCTCTTTCAAATGACCAATCTCATCTTTATATCTAGCAGAAAAATGTGTCAAAATTAAATTCTTGACTTTAGCATTTTTACCTACTATTGCAGCTTGTTTTGCAGTAGAATGACATGTATCTTGCGCTCTTAATTTTTCTTCATCTAAAAATGTTGAATCAAATACAAGATAATCACAATTTTCAAAAAATTTTTCTAATTCTGGCGTAGGCATTGTATCTCCAGAAATTCCAATTTTTTTCCCTGGGCGTTTTTCTCCTAATACTTGTTCAGGCTTTATTATTTTTTCATTGATTGTAATTTCACACCCTTTTTGTAAATCACTCCATAATTTTCCTTCAGGTATCCCTAATTCTTTTGCTTTTTCTAGATTAAATCTTCCTGGCTTGTCTTTTTCTTCAAATAAATATGAAAATGCTGTTACAGAATGATTTGCTTTACAAACATACATGGAAAATTTTTCATCTTCAAACACTTTTCCTTCTTTGATTGTTGTAATTAAAACTGGAAACGATAATCCAAAATTTAATATTTTTATGTTAGCAGCAATAAATTCTTCAATTCCACTTGGTCCAAAAATTTCTAATGTTTCAGTTCTATTTTGCATTGACATTGTTTGTAATAATCCTAAAATTCCTACACAATGATCACCGTGCATATGTGTAACAAATAATTTCATTTTTTTATTCCAACCTAAACCGGATTTCATAAATGATATTTGTGCAGCTTCACCAGCATCAAACATCAATATCTCCCCATCTTTTTCTAAGCAAATACATGATAATCCTCTATTTTCAGTAGGTTGAGCTGCTGATGTTCCTAAAAATACTAATTTCATTTAATCAGGATTGTTCTTGTCAAGCTTTTATGCCTATAGATATGATATTTTTTTAGCCCACTCAACTTTGAATTAAAATCTAATTCTTTTTTGTACATTATTGCTACTCTTTTTTTCTTAGGAAGGCTAGCAAAAAATTTCTTTAGAATTTCTTGTGGCTTTTCTGATGTTTTTGAGGCAGTTCCATATGGTAAATCAGTCACAATTCCATCAAATTTATCAGAAATTTTTGATAATCCTTGAAATTCCGATTTGATCACTTCCGAATGATATTTGTTCACCTTGAGATTTTCTTTAGCAATTTTACACATATTTTCATCAAAATCTAAGCCTATGGCATGAATTCCCATTGATTCTGCTTCAAGAAGTGTAGTGCCTGTTCCGCAAAATGGATCACACACAGTTTCTCCTTTTTTCATTCCTATCAGATTAATCATTAATCTTGTTAGCTTCCAATCTAATTCATGAGGATGTTTTTTGATCTTTTTTGGCCTGGTTTGACCTTTTACTCGTTTTGAAAACCCAAAAAAGTTTTCATTATTTGTAAAAATCAAATATACTGTAATATCTGGATTCTCTAAATTTACTTTCGCGTGAGAGAATTTTGAAATCATATCCCCCATTGAGCTTTCTAATTCAGGTATGTTAAATTGATTTGATGATAAATTAACAATTCTGCAAACAAATGTTTTAGCATTTTTTAAAACACCTATATTTTCTTCATCTAAAAATAGTCCAGACATTTTTCGTAATATTTGTCCAGATGTTTTCACAAATGTTGCTCTTTTAGCTATTTCATTCCAATTTGTTTTTGATTGAACAATAACCAAATTAGAAATTACTTTTATTTTAGAAAATCTATCATACATTTTTGCAATTGCAGTAATTTCATCTGTTGCAAGTTCTAAATAGTCTTTAGATAGAACAAAAAAACTTTCTGGCATTATTAAATTGCCTTTGCAATAGTATTAGATATATCCACAATTGATGTTTTCCCTGGTATTGTATTTGCACTAATGATTTTAGTGACTCCTGCTTTTTTGATTCTTTTTTCTGCATCGTTCATCAATAATGCATGTGTACATGCTACGTACACTTTTTTACATTTTTGTTTTTTAAGAAATTGAGTAGCTTTAACAATACTTCCTCCAGTACTAATCATGTCATCAACTAAAATCAAATCTCTATTTACAACTTCATTTAGATTCTTTGTTTTGATCTGAACTTTTCCTGTTTTTCTGTCTCTTTTTTTATCTAATGCAATATACTCTGAGCCTAATTCTTTTGCAAATGCTTTTGCTCTCTCTTTCCCTCCCTGATCTGGTGAGACTACCAATGGATTTTTCAGGCTCAATTTCTTGACATATCGCACCAATTCTGGAATTGCAGAGACATTCTTTGTTTTGATGGAAAACTGTTTGAATCCAATCATACTGTGAATATCAACAGCAATAATTTTTGATGCACCAGCTCCTTTGAATAATTTACCAAGAACTTTCATAGTTACAATTTCTCCAGGTAAAAATTCTCTATCCTGTCTTGCATATCCCATATATGGAATCACGGCAATTACTTCAGATGATGTTTCTTTAGCTTTTGAAATAAGTGATAATACTTGAATTAGATTTGTATCAACCGGAGGATAAATTGATTGTACAACAATAGATTTTCTTTTGGATATTTTTCCACTAAGAGTAATCTTACTTTCGCCATCAGCAAAAACTCTGATTTGTGCCTTTACTAGATTTGCCTTTATTTTTCTAGATAGTTTTCTTGATACTTCTTCAGACGATTTTCCAGCAATTACTGATAACTTACTCAACAAGAAAATGTGTAATAACGGGATTCTTAAGTTTTGAGAGGATTACTCATCTTCACCACTACCACGACCAATATCTCCTATACCATATTCATCAATAACCCCATTTCTCTTATCTTTGAGCTTATCGATCTCTTCTTGTTCTCGTTTTTCATCTCCTTGGTATACTGTTCTAATTGGCCATGGAATTCTAATATCATATCTCTTGAATTCTTCATACATGATCATTCTCATGTCAGTTTTAGTTTTGAATTGTGCACCATAATCTCTCACATAAACCCACAATGAAAAATCTAATGCAGAATCATTGAATTGATTGAATCGTACAACTGGTTGATTGATATCAACATGAATATCTTTATCACAACCACAACTTGGTTGATTATGTTTCAAGTATGGACATCTAATTTGTCTAATGAGATGTCTGCCTTTCCCATCAACCACTTCAGTCATTGCACGTTTACCAACTTTGACTAGAATGGCTGAAACTTGTTTAGGATCATTTAGATAAGAAACACCAACGTCTACTATTGCAGGTACCATCTTTATTCCCTGTGTGTAATTAATTACCTGTGCATTAACCAATTGTCTTGTTGGAATTATTGCAATAGATTCGTTTAATGCATCTCTAATGTAGGTGACTCTAGGCGTAATTTTATGTACATAGCCATTATATCCTGTATCAAGTTTGATACGCTCACCCTCAAAGAATATCTTATCTTTTCTAATGAGAATATATGCAAAATAATTCTGCATAGTCTCTTGTAATGCCAAACCTAAACCGATTGCTAATCCTCCAGTAGCTGTAGCAAGATAGATCAAATCAACTCCCCACCAAGCTACAACTCCTAAAATTGTAACAATAAAAATTCCAACTGGAAGAACTTGTTTTGCAGATTTTGGAATACCTTCTCTTTTCTTCTTTGCAAATCCTGGAGGACGAGAACTTGGAATTAATGGTTCAAATCCATTTACTCTTTTTTCTTCTCTCCAAACATCAATTGGAAAAATTTCATCAGGTTTTGCTCCTGGTTTTAACTTTCTTCCAGATTGATTATTACCAGTAACACAATTTTGATAATATTTTTCATATTTTGAACGCTCTGATTTTTTCCATTCCTCAAATGGTTTATCAACTAATTTTTCATATCCTCCTACTGGATTTCCTTTTGTTGTTCTGAATTGTTCTAATTCCAACATGCCTTCTTTTGTTTTTAGCATTTCTTTGAATTCATCTTCTCCAATATCTTCAGGAGTAACTTTTGGTGGAACCCACTTGTAGAATTTATGGAACAAGTCTCCTTCATCATCAACAAATCCCCTCATTTCAAACCATTCTCCAAAATCTTCTTTTTCCAACTCAGATTTTTCACGCTTGTTAAGAGCAATTGGGATAAGATGAGAAATAGTATAACCAATTACCAAAATATTGAATGTGTTGAGAATCTTTGCAAATATTTCTAGAGGTGAAATATCTTCTTCCCCTTCTATCGTCAAATCTTCTCCTAACAAAATGCCACTTTGGATGTGTGCGTTGATTAATGTGATAAACACAATTGCAAAAACTGGTAGTACTGCTCTACGTACAAATCGTGAAGCATGTGGTCTTTGATAATAGAATTTTTGTGAACCTACCCAAGATGAAAATTTTCTATAACCAAGTGCAATTCCAATTATACCTGCAATCATGATGAAAAATGCAATTTGAAGTGATTCAGATGATGCTAAAAGTTGTGAAACTGTTTCTAACTCACCAACTGGAATTTGTGTCAAGTCTCCTTCAGCCATATACAATCACCATTCTAATCAAATTCATGTCCTAGAATACAAAGGTTAAGCCAATTTTTAATTAAATTTAAAAAAATTTATGCCTAAAAAGCCTGTAACCTTTAACAAGGGTAAACACACTATTTACAAAATGACCTATCAGGAATCAGTATGGGATGATTCACCGTCACTAAAATCTTATACATTATCCAATTTTCGTACTCTTCCACAAATCCAAAATCTTGGTGAAGAAAAACAATTTGAAATGGAAGTTGTAGGAAATATCTTACCATTTAAAGCAAATAATTATGTCGTTGAACAATTAATTGATTGGGATAATATTCCAAATGATCCAATGTATGTTTTAACTTTTCCCCAAAAAGGAATGCTAAAACCAGAACATTACAAAAAAATGGAAACAGCATTAAAAAATAATTCTGATAAAAAAGAAATAGCAAACATAGCAAATGAAATTCGTCTACAATTAAATCCACATCCTGCAGGACAAATGGAGCTTAATGTTCCAATGTTAAAAGATGGTACCAAACTTTATGGAATGCAACACAAATACAAGGAGACTTGTCTTTTCTTCCCAAGTCAAAGTCAAACATGTCATGCTTATTGCAGTTTTTGTTTTAGATGGCCACAATTTGTTGGAATGGATGAAATGAAGTTTGCAATGCAAGAGGGTGAACAATTAATACAATATGTTACAGAACATCCTGAAATCAGTGACGTGCTTTTCACTGGAGGTGATCCAATGATAATGAAAGCAAAAATATTTTCTAAATATATTGATACCATAATTGAATCAAAACCTCAAAATCTTAAAACAATTAGAATTGGAACAAAAGCTCTTTCTTATTGGCCTTACAAATTTTTGACTGATTCAGATTCTGAAGAGATGTTAGATGTATTTAGAAGAATAACTGATAGTGGACTACATCTTGCTTTTATGGGTCACTTCAATCATCTAAATGAATTATCTACAGAAGCTGTAAAATCTGCAATCAAAACAGTACGAAAAACTGGTGCAGAAATTAGAACTCAATCTCCTCTTTTAGCACACATTAATGATGATGCTGACATGTGGGCAAAAATGTGGACTAAACAAGTTCAACTTGGATGCATTCCGTACTACATGTTTGTAGTTCGTGATACAGGAGCTCAACACTACTTTGGAGTTCCATTAGTTAAAGCATATGAGATTTTTAACAAAGCATATTCTACTGTTAGTGGATTAGCTAGAACTGTTCGTGGTCCTAGTATGTCTGCAACTCCTGGAAAAGTGCAAGTTGTGGGGACATCAAAATTAAATGATCAAAAAATACTCATTTTACGATTTTTACAGGGAAGAAATCCTTCGTGGGTTAAACAACCATTCTTTGCAAAATATGATGAAAATGCAATCTGGTTAGATGATTTGAAACCTGCGTTTGAAGAAAAATTCTTCTTTGAAGATGAACTTGATGATATCAAAGCATCAAAGATGAGTTAATTCCAATAAATTTTATAATTTACCTGACCAACTTGCCAATTCTAACTTACAAGACCACATTAGTAAAATAATTTCTAAAAAATATCAAAATTGGATGCAGATCAGGTATTACAAACTATTAAAGATGAAAAAATTTCCTTCATTGATTTTTGGTTTGTAGATATTTTTGGTGAACTTCATAATGTTGGAATGCCAAGCTATGCAATTGATGAAAATAGTTTTGTAAATGGTCTTGAAAAATTAGATGCAAGTTCAATTGTTGGATTCAAATCTGTAAATAATTCTGATATGATTTTAATGCCAGATCCTAATTCATTTAAAATTCTGCCAAATGATTACGATCCAGGAAATAGAAAAAATGCAAGAATATTTTGTGATCTTTATGATGGTAGTACAAACAAAGAATCACGTTATAATCGAGATTCAAGAGGTATTGCACATAAAGCATCAGAAAAACTTGGTGAATTTGGTTTTACTCATACCAACTGGGGTCCTGAAATAGAGTTTTTTGTATTTGATGCTATCAATGTATATCCATCACCTTATGCTGCAACACACTCTGGAGGTGGTTCTGGATATTCAATAGAATCTAAAGAATCCCCTTGGGCAAAAGGAAATGTTAGTACTGCAATAGATATCAAAGAAGGATACTATCCATCACAACCAAAAGATACTCTTGAAGGATTCAGAAAAGATGTTTGTGATGATTTGTATAATTATTTTGGAATTAAAATTGAAGCTGAACATCACGAAGTTGCAACTTCTGGTCAATGTGAAATCAATTTAGTTTATGATGAAATGATTAGTATGGCAGATAATGTTATTGCGGTAAAAAATTTAGTTAAAGTTAAAGCTAAAAGAAAAAATAAAGTAGCAACTTTTATGCCAAAACCAATTTTTGGTGATAATGCATCAGCTATGCATACTCATCAGAGTTTATGGAATAACAACTCTAATGCCATGTATGATCAAGATGATAATGTAGCTCAAATGAGCCAAACTGGAAGATATTATGTTGGAGGAATTCTAAGTCATGCATCAGCGTTATGTGCAATATCGAATCCCACAACTAATTCTTACAAACGTTTAGTTCCTGGATTTGAAGCTCCTGTCAATGTTTGCTGGGGTTTGGCAAATCGTTCTACAGCAATTAGAGTTCCAATGTATAATAGAAATCAAGAAAAAAGCAAGAGAATTGAATATCGTGTGCCTGATCCTACTGCAAATATCTATCTTTTAGAAGCTGCATTATTACTTGCAGGATTAGATGGAATCAAAAACAAAATTGATCCTGGTGATCCTGTTGAAGAAAATGTATACAAACTTTCTCAAGAAAAGAAACGAGAATACAACATTGGATCACTACCAGTTTCATTGAAAGGTGCACTTGATTCATTGAAAAGCGATTCAACTTTCTTGGAAGAAGTTTTCACAAAAGATTTCCTTGAGACATATTCTGAATTGAAATACAAAGAATATACTGCATTTGCACAAACCCCTACAGCATGGGAAGTTTCAATGTATGCTGATGCTTAATTGGTACAAATATCAATTATTTCATGGAAATTAGTAGAACGTTTTTAAAATCAAATTTAGTTTTTTTAGTATGCAATTAAAATTATTTATGATATTTTTGTTAATCATTCCTGGTCTATCTGGCATTGCATATGGTCATACTGTTGATGCTGTAGGTGAATATCGTGTTGAGATCGGTTGGATGAATGAGCCTGTTGTATCTGGAGAAACAAATGGAATTGAATTCTACGTTAGTCCACTAATCCCATGTACTGATATTCCTGAACCAATAAAATGTGCAGAATCTCAAGAATTTAAAAATGGAATTTCAGATTTGAAAAAAACCATTAAAATGAAATTAATTTACAAAGATGAAAGCATAACCCTTCCATTATCACCGGATCATAATATTCCAGGAAAATATTATGCATTTGTAAATCCTACAGTTTCAGGATTTTATCAAGCAAATATTCTAGGAACAATAGTAGAAACTCCAATTAGCTTATCAATGCATCCGCCCAAAGTTGATGAACGTGCTTACATTGAATTTCCTGAACCTGCAGATATTACAGTACAACAAATGATTGATGGTCATACTGCATTAATAGAAGATGTTGGTGAACTAAAAGACTCAGTAACAACTCTGGAAGAATCACAGACAAACAACATTGGATATATTGGAATAGGTATTGGTATTCTAGGAACTGCTATTGCAATAATTGCAATAACAAAATCAAAAAAGAATTAGTTTTAATTTGTAAAATTATTTTGTTTTCTCAAAATTACATACAAAACTGCACCAATTCCAATAATAGCTACTCCTACTAGTACAACTTCAATTTCAAATTGTAATGCCATGTAGATTGTAGTCCCAAATCCAAACAACGGTAGGATGGGAAATTTTCCAACATTAATTGGAACTCTAAAAGGTCTTTCTAAATCTGGTTCGGTATATCTGAGAACTATTACTGCTAAATTAATTGCTGCAAATGTAATAACTACAGCAAAAACAACAATATTTGCTATGATTACAATATCTCCAACAAATGCAAATCCTGTAGAAGTTACTAAAATCCCAACAACTGCAATCCATGGAGTCTTTGTTTTAGGATGAATCTTTGCAAAAAACTGTGGCAATGAATTACTTTTTGCCATTCCATACAATATTCGTGCACCAGCTACCAGTGTTATCAAAACAGTACTAGCAGTGGCAAAAAGTGCAATTAGTGATAGAGTTACACTTCCATTGATACCTAAAGCACTATGAGCTACATCTGCAAGTGGTGCAGAGGAAACAGCTAATTCTTCCCAATTTAAAATTCGAATAACTGATAATGAAACTAGAATATAGATTACTCCAGTAATCACCACTGATAAAATGATGGCTCTTGGAATTGTTTTTTTAGGTCTTTTAACCTCCTCTGCAACATTTGCCATATCTTCAAACCCAATAAAGGCAAAGAAAATTAGTACAAATGCAAGAATAATACCTGTAATCCCATTTGGTGCCTCAAAATAATCTACAGATTCAACAGGTTCAATGGTAAACCCGAGAAATATTATGAGTACTAATCCTGCTGCAGTAATTAATGCAAATATAGTATTTGCCCATGCCGATTCCTTGATCCCAATAAAATTAACAATTGATAAAATACCAATCAAGAGAATTGCACCTACTGTAATTGGTAAATCAATAAACTGTGTAAGATATCCTCCAAACCCTAAAGCTACTGTTGCAGCAACTATGATTGATGTTATTGCTGTTAACCAACCAATTATGAAACCAAAGAAATGATTCTTGAATGCATTTTTTACAAAAGTGTATTCTGCTGCAGCTTTTGGAAATAAGGCTGAAAGTTCAGCATAGCTTAATCCGGCAAATATTGCTACAATTGCACCTAGCAAAAAAGAAATCCACATAGAATTTCCTGCAAAACCCGCTGCTTCTCCTATCAAAACATAGATACCAGCTCCAAGAATTAACCCCACCCCATACATGGTAAGATGAAATAATCCCATGTGACGTGTTAATTCAGACATGTGCTTGTAATCCTAATGAATTAAAGAATTTAATCCATATCCCACAATATAGGCAACAAAAGCTGCAATACCCCCAATAATTAGTGTATAAATTCCTGAACGAATCATTGATTTTTTAACAATTCTTCCTTTGATCATTCCAACAATTACAAATGCAACTATTACTGAAATTGTTGAATAAACAAAAGTACTAGAATTTAATTCCAAACTAAACATGATAAAAATGATAAATGGAATTAATGGAATAACTCCAATTACATTAAATCCAATAAACGTACTAATTGAACTATCAATTGGAGATTTTTCATCTTCAATTAATCCTAATTCTTCTTTCATCATAGTGTCTATCCAAACTTTTCGTCTTGATGTAATTGTTCGAACAACTTCCTCTAATAATTCATCTTTGAATCCTTTTTCTCTATAAATTTCTCTAATCTCTTCTTTTTCTTGTTCTCCAAGATTATCAATTTCCCATTCTTCTTGCTTTCTTTTCATTTCAACAAATTCATTTTTTGCTTTAGATGCTTGATAATTTGCAGTTGCCATAGCAAAACCATCTGCAAAAAGATTTGCAAAACCTAAGATCAAAATAATTATTGGTGATAAATCTGCGCCTACAACACCTGCAACAATTGCAAATGTTGTTACTGCTCCGTCTATAGATCCATAAATAAAATCATCAAAATACCATTTCATTTTTCATTTTTAATAATTAACATCATTTGATTAATTTAGACGGATAATACCAATATTAAAAATCATCATTGTTTCTTATATTGAATAATCAATGTTTTTGTTTATGGCAAAGTTCAAAAAAATTCTAGTTCCTCTTGATGGATCAACAAATTCTATGAGAGGATTAGATAGAGCAATAGAAATTGCAAAAGGTGGAGATGCAGAAATTACAGGATTTTATGTATTTCATTTACCTATAGCCGCTGGAATAAAATATACAAAGAAAATGAAAGACGAGGCACAAAAGAAAGCTGTCAAAGCTATTGGTCCTGCTATGAATAAAACTCAAAAAGCTGGTGCCACTTTCAAATACAAAACTGGTGGTGGAAATACTGGTTCTGAAATAGTCAAATTTGCAAAAAATGGAAAATTTGACATGGTCGTAATTGGTGCAAGAGGATTAGGTGGCGCAAAAGAGGCATTTCTCGGAAGCACATCAAATTATGTAATGCACAAAACTGCAGTTCCTGTATTAGTAGTAAAATAGTTCAATCTGAACTTTTTTCCATTTTTTCCACATCCTTGATATTCTATATGTAATAACCTACAAGTATAGGATTTTGAAAAAATAACTTTGGTGTAGATTTTGGTGGAAAGTAATTATGATATTTTAGGAATTATTGAGGGTTCAACAGAAAAAGAAATTCGTGATGCATTTAGACGATTAGCTCTTCAATATCACTCAGATCGTGGAGGCGAAAATGAACAATTCATAAAAATCAAACAAGCATATGATGATCTAAAAATTGGTAAAAAATATCCAGAAACAGATTATGAAAAATTAAAAAATTCCAAAGTTTATTCAGGTGATTCTGAGGCGGATGTAAGAAGAAAAAATCAGATTTTAGGTCAAGAATTATTCAAAGAAATGAAAACTGCTGAAGAATGGGCCTCTGCATTAAATAATTCAAACACTACTGCATCAAGATTGTTTGGCTCAAAAACTCTTGGAGAAATAGAATTAGAACGAAAAGCTAATGGTGCTTTATCCATAAAAGGCAATTTTATGGCAGGAACATTTTCTTATGATGGTCCAATAATTATGCAAGGAAGTATTACTAGTCCATCATGGACAGAAGAATTCCAAACAAATATTCATCTTACTAAAGGGGATTTTAAATTCATTAATCCATTAGATAACAAATACAAAATTGATAATGGTGCAAAAATTACTGTTGATAATGGAAATATAGTAATTGGAAATGTTTATGGAAGAAAATTCAAAATTGAGGATCCTGTTCGTGTAGGTGTTTTCCAAATTCAAGAACATAGAACTCACTTATCAGCTCCAAATGGAAAAATTATTGCAGAAAATCTTGCAAATACAGTATTACTTGAAGCAGATTCTGTTATTGTTTTGAATGTTGAAGATGATGTTACAATATCTGCAAAAGAAATTTTATTTTATGGAGGAAAACTAACTTATGATTCTGAAATTATATTAAAAAAAGGTGGAACAATTAGATTTTTTGAAAAATTTTCTATTCAAGGTTTGAGTGGCGATTCAATTATCAAATTAGAAAATGGTAAAAAAATTAGATTGTTTGATCTTAAAACTAAAAAAATTAAAGATTTAGCTGATGAATTTGTATCTAACAAAGAGAATTACAGTAAAGATGCTACTATGGTAGGACATGGATTTACTATAACATATGCAATGTTAGACAATCTTTCACTGAAACCGGCTAAAAAACAAAAACAGAGTTGGGCATCAAAATTTGGATTTTCTAAAAAATAATTAGGTTCAAAACCCAATTTTTAGGCTTGATAATGACCATTTCTGATAAATATGCCTCTATTTTGAAAATTATTTATGAAAAAGATAGAGGCTGTAATTAAGAGAAAAAATTTTCCTACAATTAAAACCAATTTGAGTGCTGTAGGTACATACATTATTGATAAAAGAAATTTAGATGATAGCAATATTTACGATGAATCACAAGGTTCCCGTGTTGGTTCTACTGGATTAAAATCTGTACCATTAGCAAAAATCGAAATGGTTGTTGCTGATAAAGATGCTAGAAAAGTAGTTGAGATGATTTCAAAAAATTCTGGATTATCATCAAGTCATGGAGGAAAAATTTTCGTATCAGAAATGGAAGAAGTAGTAGATATGGAAACACTTGATGGACGACAAGATCTTGAAATTAATCATGAAGAAAAAATTGAATCAAAACAAGTACCTAAACGAAGTAGATTTGTTCCATTACAGAAATTTACTCTAAACAAACTTCAAATAATTTATGAAGAAAATAAAGAAAGACTTGGAGATGATTACAGAATAAAATCATTTAGTGATTTTGTAAATTATTGTATTATGAAATCATTACCAACTATAGAAAAACAACTAAAGAATCCTACAATTATTTATGAAAATAATTTTGGTGATTATTAATAATATCCGTTAAACAAAGCTAATCCTACTAATGTCATTCCAACTGCTGCAAGTACTAGTTTAGCCATAAAAATTTTGGATATTTTCATACAACTAAACCAACAAGTAGTGGTATAACAATGATTCCTGAAATTACAATTACTTTGAGGATATCTTTTGATTCTAAAGGTTTCATCTCTTCTCTATGAAATAATTTACTCTTACGAATAGAATTCAATTTCATTAGATTGTTTTGTCTCCTTCTTCCCCTGTAGCAATATCTACTGCACGTAAAATCTGAGAAACAAAGATCTTTCCTACTCTTCCTTTATCTTTGATGATACTAATCACTTCGTCTTCTTGTGTATCAGAAATTATGGCTTCTAATCTATATTTGTCAGTGAATTGTGGAACAAAAATTTCACTTCCTTTTGAGGCGTGAATTTCTGGACCAGGCTTCTTTCCCCTTCCTCTTACTTTGGATACTGTGAGACCACCTATTCCAATTTCTTTTAATCCTTCACTAATGGCCATAACGTCATTTTCTCCAAGTATGACTTCTATTTTGAGCATTTAGTTATTCTAGTACAATTTACACAAATATAATTTCTGATTTTGATAACCAAATGATAATCAAATGATAACCAAAATTAGTCATTGTTATTAATTTAAAATTCATTTTCTTATCATGGTTCTGGATTCTGGAGATACAGCATGGATGCTTGTCGCAGGTAGTCTTGTGTTACTAATGATCCCCGCATTAGGTCTCTTCGAATCTGGACTTTTGAGAAAGAAGAATGCAGCATCAATTTTCATGCAGATCTTCTTTGGTTTGGCACTTTTGAGTGTCATGTGGTTTATTTTTGGATTTAGTATTTCCTTTGGTGATACAACTGATGGATTAATTGGAAATTTCGATTGGGTATTTCTTAAAGGAGTTCCCTCAGATGCACCATTGGAGCAATATGCCCCAACAATTCCTGGTGTCTTGTTTGTAAAATTCCAATTAATGTTTGCAGCAATTACTCCACTTCTACTTACTGGAACAATTGCTGAAAGAATGAAGTTTAGTTCATTTATCATATTCATTGCAGCATGGTCAATGCTAATCTATTATCCACTTGTCCACTGGGTTTGGGGTGGTGGTTGGTTAGCAGATCTTGGTGTAGTTGATTTTGCTGGTGGTATTGTAATTCACACAAGTGTTGGAATGGCAGCTCTAGCTGCAGCTATAGTACTTGGTAAACGACGAAACTATGGTCCTGCCATAATGATTCCTCACAGTATTCCACTTGCTGTTTTAGGATCTTCTTTGCTATGGCTTGGTTGGTTTGGTTTTAACGCAGGAAGTGCATTATCAGCATCAGGTGGTGTTGCTGGAAATACAGTAATTGTAACTCACATGGCTTCTTCAGTTTCTGCTTTAATTTGGGCAGGTCTTTCATGGATTAGAACAGGTAAACCATCTGTTGTAGCCACAATTAATGGTGCAATTGCAGGTCTAGCTGGAATTACTCCTGCTTCAGGATTTGTAAGTGCTGAACATGCTTTTATTATAGGAATTGCAATTGGTGTAATATCATACTCTGGTGTAGTGCTATTCAAAGAAAAATTACACATTGATGATGCACTTGATGTAAGCTCTGTTCACGGAGTTGCAGGAATTGTAGGTGCATTAGCTATAGGAATTTTTGCAAGTACTGCAATAAATCCTGGAGGAGTTGATGGATTGTTATTTGGAAATCCTGATCAATTATGGATTCAAGCAGTAGGTGTTGGAGTTGCAGCTGCAATGGGATTTGGTGGAACATGGGTCATATTGCAAATCCTTAAACGCACAATTGGAATCCGAGTTTCACCTGAAGTAGAAGATGTTGGTTTAGACATAAGCGAACATGCTGAATCTGCCTATTCAGATGAAGAGGAATTCTTGTTAGAGATGGATGATTATACAGATAGGTTACAGGAAAAAGATGAAATACTCTTCAAAAAGAAACCTGATAGTGATGAAAAATGACAGTAGATTATAATGATTTATCAAAAAAAGTTCTTGCTTTAGATACTCAAGTACGCTTTGCTGGTGTTGCAAATAGTAAGGGTGAGATGATTGCTGGTGGACAGAAAGAAGATGTTGAAAAAATCTTAGATGGTGAAAATGTTAAGATGTCAATTCATTATGCACTGCAGAAAAGAGATCTTTATACTAATTTGGCATACAAAATTGGGTCTGAAAGATCATCAATTACAGAATATGAACGAGTTACCATGATCAGCATTCCGATTAATTCTAATGAATTGTTTCTCTTAAGTACAGAACCAAGGGCAGATTATTTGAAAATAATTGATTTTATTCATGCAGCACTTGATGCACAAAAAAATAATGAATAATATCTAAAATCTAGCCTCAAAATACTGTTTTCAGATAAGAAATACTTTGGATAATTTTTGCTAATACTATTTTTTCCTTTTAACTTCAAAAATACTATAACCATATTTTTTCTTCATTTCAATGGAGCAAAACTGTGTAAATTCATATTCATCAAAGTCTTTCAGAATTTCATATAGATTAATTCCTACAACAATACTGTTTTTTGGGCAAAGTGAATTTATCTTAAAACATCTATTGACTGTAGGTCCAAAAATATCTGAAATTTTTGATGTAGTACTCTCTGCTACTTTTACAGCACCATATGTTGCACTAATCTTATAATCTAACTCATCAATATTTTCTGCATTAAGTTCTTTTTTGAGTTCATCATGAGCTTCAATCATACTCAAACAACATTCTAGAATATTCTTCATTGCAGCAGTATCTTTAGAATCAACATTTGCAAATCTAAACATAAGAGCATCTCCAATATTTTTTACTACTTCTCCATTATGTTTACGAACAACTTTTGCCATGAAATTAAGAAAAATTTCATACATTTTACTAACATCGTCATCAGATAATTTTGATGAAATTCTAGTAGAGTCTGTCATATCAATAACACCTACACAATCATTTTGTTCATGCTGAGAAAATTTCAACAAAATGTCTTCTTGTTGTTTAATGACATCTTCTTTCTCTTTAATTTCAATTAATGATTCTTGTAGCTTTTGTGCCATGGAATCAAATGCATGGGATAACTCTCCAATTTCATCACCAGTTGTAATGTTGGTTCTTACTTCAAAATCACCACTAGCAATTTTGTTTGCAGCACTTTTTAGTTTTAGAAGTGGTCTTGATAGTGATTTTGATATAGCAAAAGCAGCTATTCCCATTCCTATGGTGATAACTATCCCAGTTTGGAATATTCGTTCCTGGAGAATATCTATTGGTTTTTCTACTTCTGCTTTGTCAATTTCAACAAGTAATACAATACCTAAATCATCTGCACAATAAGATGATCCATAAATTGGAACATTTCTATAATCTTCATAAAATCCCAAAATTTCTTCCCCGTTATTGAAACATTTTTGGACAGCTAGAGAATCTACTCTTTGTTGGAATACAGCATTATCTAAAAATCTAGATTCAGACAACATCAATAATTGATTATTTACAATGTATACCTCACCTGATTCACCTAATCCACTTCTATTAATCAAAACATTATCTATTGAAGCTGTTCTCATTCTTGAAATAATTACACCAATTGGTTCATCTCCTTTTTTACTATCATCAGCAAAAATAGGTGATACCACAATCATTTTTTTACCGGCATCAGATGGTTCAAATTCTATAAATGATTCTTTTAATCCTCTTTGAAAAAATTCATTTTCAATAAAATTTTCATTTGTAATACCACTTAGAGAAAAGAAAACATTTCCATTGTTACCAATTATCTTTGTATCCTCAAATCCAATAGAGAACCCAATTAATTCTTGAAAAGCTTGAACTTGAATTAGAAAGTCTCTGCGATTACCTTCTTTGAATTCTTTTAATTCAGTTTCAGGAATTTGATCCATTTCTGAAACTAACAATTGAATCATAGGATCACTTACAAGAATATTGTTTTGCTCTATTCGTGACTCAAAAAGTAATCTTAGTGTATCCCCTCTAACTATTGATTCTCCTAATAATTGATCTCCTGCTCTTTCTTTTAGAATTTGATCAGCATAATTGAAACTAAGAAACGCTGTAATTGAAAGAGTGACAACAGATACTATCAGTACCAAGAAAATGAGTTTTTTACCAAGATTAAATGAGATTGACATTTTTGTTCTATGTTTACTTTATAGGCATATCAACTCTTCTTGAGTATATTATGCCTGTAGTAATTCTTTGAGTTGATAATTACTTGCAGTAATGAAAATGACCTTGAGTATTTAATTAACTAAATTGAGCCTTTACAATATGAAATTATTATTTTTCACAATTTTTCTATTTTTAACCTCATCATCTTTTGCTTATGCTGAAGAATACATAATTGATATCCCTTTAGGTGCATATAATCCAGAATTAAACACCTCAGCAGAAGTATGGTATGATCCTCCGCAATTGTTTGTAACTGTTGGTGATACAGTTACTTGGTATAATGATGATAAAGAAGGTCACACAGTTACAAGCGGTGAAGGTTCAGGAAGATTTGGTTGGATGAGTGATAACTTTGGAAAACCAAATGGTATTTTTGATAGTGGTAGATTTATGCCAGGCGAATCATGGTCATACAAATTTGAAGAATCTGGAACTTTTTCTTATTATTGTACCATTCATCCATGGATGGAAGGAATTTTAATCATTGAAAAACAAATTCCTGATTATCCACATGATGCAACTGGCAAAAAACTAGAATTTCCATTACTACAATATACTCCTGATACAAAAATTGAAGTAAATCTAACATGGGATCCTCCTGTTATCAAAACTCATGAAAAAATTCAATTTGTTTATCAATTTTATGATCCACAAACAAATTCCAATCTTGCAGAAATAAAATATAATTTTATAATATTTCAAAATGGAAAAGAAATCCTTAGAGATGAAGGGCTAAGTCAGATTGGTGGTGACTATAGAAACTATGTTTTTAGTGAATCAGGTTCTATTATAGTAAGAATTGAAGGAATTCAATCACCTTCAATTTTTGCTGAGGAAAGTGTTACAGTATTTGGAGATATTGGAAGTAAAGAACAGCGCTCTGTTGATTTTACAACAGCTGTTTATGATAATCCCGAAAAAACATCTCATGAAACTTATCATACAAAACCAGCTCAAAGACTGACAACCTATTACGAATTAATGTTATTCATAATACTAATTCCTGGCGTAATGTTCCTTATTGCAATGTTTTGGTTAAAGAAAAAACCAAAAATCAATAATGAAACACCAGGTGCTGTTAAAATCTAAAATAATAAAAAGAAATTAAAAATTGATGAACTAATCTAATCGATTAATTCAGTCCAACCTTTGACGAAGACTGAGTTCTTG
>Ga0209992_10001614_pt1 | contig 22988 bp, 17 predicted proteins | sample 2SBtaG_2_FD_182564 | JGI IMG/M metagenome (GOLD analysis project Ga0209992, IMG submission 182564) | Deep subsurface microbial communities from Kolumbo volcano to uncover new lineages of life (NeLLi) - 2SBTROV12_ACTIVE470 metaG (SPAdes)... | ecosystem: Environmental > Aquatic > Marine >... | reverse complement strand
AAGGCGGAGGGCGCGATGGCACCGGAGGCGGGGTGCCACCCCGTTGAGGATGGCATCGTGGACTCCAACGCAGTCCACGAAGGCGCAAACGCGTTCGCAGCAGGAGTCCGTGAATAGGTCGGACTAGTCCGTGGCTTGCAGCTCGTCGAACCAGACCTTGCCTCTTCGCGCCGTGGTGACCGGGTCGAAGTCGTGGCGGGGCAGCTCCAGGCAGGCCAGGCCCTCGAAGCCCGCGTCGTGGGCTGCGCTGAAGACCTCGGCGAAATCGAGCTCGCCGTCACCGGGAAACAGGTGCTGATGCACGCCATCCATGCTGTCGTCGAGCTGCAGCCCGCCCAGCCGCGGAGCCAGTCGGCGCAGCGCCTCGCCAGCAGAGATCGTCTCGGTCACCGGCACGTGGCCCACGTCGAGCATGACCTTCAGCTCGTCTCGGCCCAGCATGTCGAAGAACTCATCGAGGTCGGCGAGGGAAGCCACGAGCATGCCGGGCTCGGGCTCGAAGCAGACGGTGACGGCGCTGCCCTTGGCGGCATCGAGCAGAGCTTCGGCTCCGACGCAGAGCCGTCGGAGAAGCTCCGACCGGTTCGGCGAGGCTCCCGGTTCCTCAGCATCTGGCGCCCAGGTCCCCGACCAGAAGGAGAAGGTCTGGGCTCCCAGGGCCTGGGCGATCTCGAGGCTGGCCAGCAAGCTGTCTCGCCGGCGGGTGGCTCCCTTGGCCGCAGAGAGCAAGGTCGGCTGGTGCTTGATGCGGTGGTCGAGCAAGAAGCGGGCGCCTGTCTCCACCGCCACCGCCAGGCCCAGATCGTCGATCAGCGGGCGCAGCTCTCGAGCCTGGGCCAGCCCACCCTGGTAGGGGTTCAGATGAAAGACATCCGGAGTGATCGCCACGCCGTCGTAGCCGAAGCCCGCCAGGAGCCGGGCCACATCGCTGAGTGCGTGGTGGGGAAAGCCGTTGGTGTTGTAGCCGAGGAGCATGGGCGTCGAGGGTAGCAGGCTGTAGGTTGAACATGGTGAAGCTCTGCCCGTTGTCGGCAGCGCGCTCCTGGAGGCACAGACCTCCCCAGCTCTCCGCGTTCACTGCAACGCCGACTACCCGGGCCCTGCTGTAACTGCGATCACGAGCGGACTGAGCCCCAAACCACGCTTACTTCAGCACCAGCTCTCCCGCCTTGCTCAGGGCCCAGCCGCCGGGGTTGGGCGCGCCGTTGTCCTTGACCGCCCACTGGGCGTAGTAGGTCGCGTACTGCACGCCCGCGGGCACCGGCAGCGAGAGGGTTGCGTCGCCATTGATGTCGGTCATCACCGGGACAAACACGTCACCCGAGACAAACAGCTGGGCGTTGGGAGCGCCGACGCTGGTGAGCGTCAGCGGCAAGGGCACAGGCCCCCAGTGGGTGTTGCTCGCTCCCAGCACCAGGTAGGCCAGGGCGTTGGGCGCCCCGTTGGTCAGGCGCAAGGCGAAGTCGTCGTTGCCCGGCGAGGGCGGCCCGAACGACCACCACATCTCGGGCACGACGCCGCCGCTGCCTTCTGATCCGCTGCCGAAGGCCGGGAAGAAATCGAGGGTGAACAAGCCCTTCGGTCCGCCCGGCGTGTTGAGCTGCTGGTTCATGTAGATCGCGTCGTGATCGGGGATCGACTCCCATGCGTCATCCCAGAAGAAGCCCGTGTTGTTCGGGTTGTTGTCCCAGATGCCTACCTCGACCGGGTTGCTCGGGTCGCGCAGATCGAGCACGCGCAGCTGGTCGAGGTAGTAGCCCAGGTAGGCGTAGGCGCCCTTGACCTCGACGTTGTGGATCGAGGTCGAGCCATTGGTGGGTGTCTGGTACATGGAGAGCCACTGTGGCTGACTTGAGTTGGTCACGTCCCACAGGTTGACGTGGCCGCCGGGGTACTCGTCGCAGGTCAGCAGAATGGTCTCGCCGCTCGGTGCGAAGTACAGGGCGCTGGAGTGTCCACCGTCACCCAGCTCACCGATCTGCACGGGCTGGATCGGGTTGCTCACGTCAAGGATGCGCGTCGGCCCTGCGGACGAGCCGTTCACGTAGACCACATCGCCGTCCGGGCGGCAGTCGTGGGAGCCGCCACTCCAGATGCCCATCAGCGCCGGCGTCGTGGGGTCAGCGAGCAGGTCGTAGATGTACAGGCTCGAGCTGCGGTTCAGGTAGAGCCGACCGTTGCTCTGGTCGACGCGCAGGGTGTGCCCCCCGAGGCCGAGCTGGTTCACCACGCTGGCCTGTTCCGGAACCGACAGATCGATCACCGAGGTGGGCCCCGAGTCGGTGGTGGCGTAGGCGTAGTTGCCGAAGACCTGCACCTTGCGGAAGTTGCCCGGCACGGTACGCACGACCGTGGGGTTGGCGGCGTCGGTCGTCTCGACCACGTACATGCCGTTGTTGAGGTGGGTCTGCAGGCAGAAGCGCCGCCCACCGCCCTCGTAGGCCCAGAGCCCCGAGGTGAAGCTCGCGCCGGGCAGGCTCACGAAGCCAACCTGCTGCGTGTTCTTGACGATCGTCTGGGCGCCGAGTTCACCCGCGCCAAGCAGCACGAGAGCGACGATCAAGATGTGGGACGCGAGACGCGCTGAGAGACAACTGGTCATGGTGAGCCATCCTGCGCAAGCTCTGCCGAAAGCAAAGCCCGTGCGAGTCGAGTGCGGGAGAGAGGCTGGTGTGCTGGTCACGAGCACCCGGCCTGGATCGAGCCGAGCCGAACGATCAAACGAGTGAGGTGCGACGCCGCCTCAGGAGTTCGAGGTCTGGCGGGCCACTGTAGCACCGACTCGGCGGGCGCAACGGGCGACAAGCACGTCTGTTGCTCGCGCGACACCCGCTCGCGAGCGAGACCCGCATCAGCGTGCCACTGACGCAACCTGTGAGTCACCTGACTGTGGCCAGTGTCAGCAGGCTAGACCTACTGCCCCGACTCCACGTCCATCATCCACAGGTCGCCGCGGGTCTGGTACCAGGGGAACCAGACCTGCTCGCCATCGGTGGTTCCTGGGCCCCCTGGCGAACCGGGGCGTCCCGAGAAGTCGGTGATGGGGCGCACCTCACCGCTCTCGAGGTCAAGGGCGCGGAGCTGCTTCTCCCCGAAGTACAGCGCAAACGTCTTGTCGGGGGTCAGCACGGTGGAGTTGCCCTCGCTTCGTGCCTCAGGAAAGGTCCGGGCGATGACTCCATCGTCACCCACAATCGTCAGCAGACCGTCCCAGCTGACGAGAAAGGTCTCGTTGTCGACCCAGCTGCAAATGGATGTGCTGGGTATGGAGTTCTGGGTTCGTGGCAAAGGCTGGGGGTCGAAGGAAGCGAGGGGCGATGTGTGCGGCCAACCTCGCCCCATGCGGGAGCTTGACCAGAGAATGTGCTCCCCGTCTGGTGACCAGTTGCCGAACCAGTCGGTGCCTGGGTCGGTCGTGAGCTGACGAGCAGGCCCGCCCTCGGAGGGCATGACCCACAGGTCGCGATTGCCGCTGCGGTAGGCGTAGAAGAGCAGCTACTGGCCGTCTGGCGACCAGCGGGGATACCAATCTGGTGTGGGGTCTGAGGTGAGCTGACGCATGGCCCCACCCTCTGCGGGGGTCAGCCACAGATCGGAGTTGCCCGCACGGTCCGAACTCAGCGCGAGCCACTGGCCATCCGGCGAGAGGTCGACGTACTCGATGTTCGCCTCGTCGTAAGTCACCTGTTGTGCGTCAGCCCAGGTGGCCGGCCGATCAGTGAGCAGCGGGAAGCGCCAGACGTTGCTGACCAGGCCGCCGCGGCTGTAAACCAATCGTCGGCCATTCGCCGAGAGGCTACAGCGGCCCATGCCCAGACCCGCGCTGAGCACCACCGGGTCGCCGTCAGGCACACCGTCTGAATCGATGGCCTGGCGCCACAAGTCCATGGTCCCACCCTGGTTGCTCACGTAGAGCAGGGAGCGCCCGTCGGCGGACCAGCGGGGGCTGCGCGTGCGACTCCGCCCTTCGGTGAGTGGTACGCAGGAACCTTCGCTCTCGTTGAGGACCCAGAGCCGGTTCGTGTCCGACGTGTGGGGGTCGGCCGTGACGATGAAAGCAAAGAAGCGGCCGTCAGGGCTCCAGCTCAGGTCAGCCCGTGCTTGAGTCGGCATCTCTGGCAGGGGGATGTCCCGCAGAGTCTCGCCCGTGACGCTGGCGATGCGCACAGTGACGGGCTCACCTGCACTGCCCGGCGGCTGATGGAAGTAGGCCATGCGCGTGCCGTCTGCGGACCACTGCAAGGGGCCGTAGCTGTAGGCACCACTGACGAGCACCCGCGCGGCGCCCCCGAGAACGGGCATGGTGTAGAGACCACGAGAGCCGATCATTCCGCCCGGCTTGTCGAGATCGTCCACAAGCCAGAAGGCGATGGTCCGGCCATCCGGTGAGATGCTGGGGAAGACCGCGTCGCCATCCAGATCGGGCGTGCGGTTCACGGGCGTGCCAGAGCCCTCCTGTATGAGCCAGATATCCCGCTCTTCACCGTGCGCCGCTGCCATGTAGGCGATCAGCCCGCCCTCCGGGGCCCAGCACGGCGCATCCTCCATGCCCACCGCGGAGGTGAGCTGCTTGGGGTTGGTGAGCCGCAGCCCTTGGTCTCCGCCCGTCGTGAGCAGACGCCAGCCGAGAACCGCGATCACCAGCAGCGCAACGGGCAGCGCGAGGCGGCGCAGCTTGGTCGTGCTGCTTCCGGGGACGCCCCCAGCAACCGGAGGCACCACGCCGCTGTCCGTAGAGCGCTTGAAGTGGCGCAGGTCGGCCACGGTCTCGCTCATGGACTGGTAGCGCTCGTCGGGGTTCTTGCGCAGAGCCTTCTCGACGATGGCCACGAAGTCGGAGGGCAGGTCGCGACGCACCCGAGCCAGGGGCTCAGGCTCGGAGTGCAAGACCTTGTCGAGGGTCTCCTGAATCGTCGTGCCCAGGAACGCCGGCTTGGCCGCCGCCATCTCGTACAGCAGCGCGCCAAAAGAGAAGACGTCGCTGCGAGCATCGACGGTCTTGCCCAAGGCCTGTTCTGGAGACATGGCCGACGGCGTGCCGAACACAGCGCCGCTGATGGTCAAGGTCGTGGACAGCTCCTCCAACTTGCCCGGCCCCTCTTCGGGCTGAAGCACCTTGGCCAGCCCGAAGTCGAGCAGCTTGGCCTGGCCCCGGCTGGTGACGATGACGTTGGCCGGCTTGAGGTCGCGGTGGATCACACCGCAGCTGTGGGCGTACTCCAACGCGTCTGCCAGGGGCACGGCCAGCTCAGCCAGTTCGTCCAAGGGCAAGGGACGCTCGGCGATGATCTCGTTGAGCGGCCGCCCGTCGAGATACTCCTGGGCGATGTAGTCGCGGCCGTCTGCCTGCCCCACCTCGTGAATCGTGGTGACGTTGGGATGGTTGAGCGCGGCGGCCGCCCGAGCCTCGCGCAGAAACCGCGCCCGCCGTTCTTCGTCCTCGGCGAGGTCTGGCGGCAGCAGCTTGAGCGCCACCTCGCGATTGAGCCGCGTGTCCCGCGCCAGGTGCACCTCGCCCATGCCGCCCCGGCCGATGAAGCTGATCAGCTCGTAGGGTCCTAGCGTGTCGGTCAAGGGGAGGTCCCTGTGGGCTGGCTGAGCGTAGCGCCCCTCTGGGCGAGTGAGGTCTGGGGAGATCCTACCGGGAGAAGCAGGCTGGCACCCGCCCATGCCGGGTCCGCTGGTCTCCGGCCTTGGCGTGCAACGGGAGACAGCCCGTCGCGTGTCGGTCAGCTCAAGAAGCAGAGACGTCAGTCTCCGGAGCCCTCGCGAATCTCGCCGTCGTCACGTGGCGGGACGGACAACTCGTTGAAGACGGCCTCGCCGTTCATGGGACCGAGCGGGCCAACGCAACCACCCGATGGTCGGTGCCTCGCTACCTCGCCACGCTCTCCACTGCCCTCGTCGCGGCAGGCGACCTGGGCGGCGCCCTGGACGCCCAGCGCAAGGCCCTCTCACTGACCGCGGCTGACAATCCCATGCGCGAGGATCACGAAGAGGTGATCGCCGAGTGGCTGGCGCTCCAGGAGAGCGGCGGAAGCCCTGGATTGCCTCCCTAACCTGCGTCTCTCGCCAGATTTCTCGGGAGGATGCGACTGGCTCTGCCGGGCAAGGAGTAAGGGGGCGCAGGTGTCTGACCAACCGAGCCGGGGAGCAGACCAGCCGAGAACCCCCGAATCCGCTGGGATTCCAGGCCCCGCCAGCCTCCCGCACCCACGATCCCCAAGAATTGCCCCAATCCTTTTCCACCAATAAGCCGACATCGGGGTAAGAATATATCCAACCCCCGAGGAATCACCGATGTCGGCGAAGCTTTCCCGTGAAGAGTGGCAGCAGCGCAAGGTTTCTGGATGGACCAACCCCCTGGCCCGCTGGGTCACCGGGCTGACCCTCTTTCTGACCCTCACCGGGTTGGTGGTGTATCTGGCCCCCTTCAGCCTGTTCAACCAGCACGCGGTGCTGGTGCACACGGTGCTCGGCCTCGCCTTCGTGCTGCCCTTCTTCGTCTACATGGCCAGGCACATCATCGCCTACTGGGATTACCCCCTGACCCACAGCAAGTTCACCGGCTGGGTCTCCGGTGGCATGGCCCTGGTCTGCCTGGTCTCCGGGCTCGTGCTCACCTGGCAGGCGCTGTTCGGCAATCGCATCGGCGACACCTGGCAGCTGGTGCACATCGTCACCACCTTCGGGTCGCTCATCTTCTTGGTGCCGCACCTGATCTCCGTGCTGGTGGTGGAGCGCAAGCGCAAACAGGAGCCCAGCGCGGCGGCGCTGTTGGCCGGCGCTCGCTCTCACGGGTTGAAGGCCATGGCCATCACGTTGGGTGGCTTGCTGATCACGGGCGGGCTCTGCTTCGCCGTGCGACCGGTCGCGTTCGACAACAGCTTCCCCGACGACTACGACATGGGCACCACCAGCCCCTTCGCTCCCAGCCTGGCGCTGAGCGATTCGGGCGACGCCCTCGACCCGCGCTCCCTCTCGGGCAGCGCGAGCTGCGGCTCGTCGGGATGCCACCCGCAGATCTACAAGGAGTGGCAACCGAGCGCCCACCGCTACGCCTCCATGGACGCAGCGTTTCAGGCCATTCAAGGTGTGATGGCCGAGCAGAACGGCCCGGTGACCACCCGCTACTGCGGAGGCTGCCATGACCCCATCTCGCTCTTCAGCGGCACCAAGAACATCGGCGCCGAGAACCTCACCGAGCTGAGTGGCTACAACGAGGGCATCTCCTGCCTGGCCTGCCACGCCATCTCCGAGACCGACGTGAAGGGCAACGCCAACTACGTCATGACCCAGCCCGAGCGTTACGCCTTCGAGCTGAAAGACGACACCACGTCCCAGTTCGTGAGCGACTTCATGATCAGGGCCTACCCACAGCAGCACATCGACAGTCTCTCAAGGCGCATGTTCAAGACGCCCGAGTTCTGCGCCGCGTGTCACAAGCAGTTCATCGACGAAGAGGTGAACCGGGTGGGCTGGGTGCAGCTACAGAACCAGTTCGACAACTGGCGCGCCAGCCGCTGGAACCACGAAGGGGACGTGACCAAGACCATCGAGTGCCGCGAGTGTCACATGCCCCTGATCGAATCCACTGACCCGGCTGCCGGGGACGTGGCCGACTTCAACCGCACGGACGACGACGGCAAGCATCGCAGCCACCGCTTCCTGGGCGCCAACCAGTTCATCCCCGCGCTGCACGAACTCGAGGGAGCAGAAGAACATGTCGCCCTCATCGACGCGTGGTTGCAAGGTGAGTACGACATCCCCGAGATCGCTGATCGCTGGAACGATGGTCCTGCCGTGCCCATCGAGCTCGACGTGCCTGGTGAAGTCATGGCGGGCAACACGGTGGCGGTGCGGGTCAACATCACCAACAACAAGGTGGGCCACGACTTCCCCACCGGTCCCCTCGACATCATCCAGGCCTGGATCTCCATCGACGTCACCAACGAGGACGGCGAGGTGGTCTATCACACCGGTTCGCGGGACGACCACGGCACCATCGAAGAGGGCACGTTCATGTTCAAGGCCGAGCCGGTCGACCGCTACGGCAACCTCATCGATCGGCACAACCTGTGGGAGATGGTGGGCGTGCGCTTCAAGCGCAGCCTCTTCCCCGGCGCGGCCGAAGTGGCCAGCTTCGACTTTCCCTGCCCGGGCATGACCGACGAGTCGATGAAGGACCTGCCGCAGACAGAACGCCTGACCCTCACCGTACCGTCTGACGCCACGGGCGAGCTGACCGTGAAGGCTCAGCTCAACTACCGCAAGATCGATCAGTACATGCTCGACTTCGCCTTCGGTGACGACTCGGGCCTGACGGCAGCGGTCACGGTCATGTCCACCGACGAAGCGGTGATCAACGTGCTGCCCCCTGCGCCCGAGGGGACTCGCTGACCGCGATGGTGAAGCTCTTCAAACGCAAGCGCCAGATGCGTCTGGTGGGCTTGGCCACGATCACGATCGCAGCACTGGTGGGTTGGCGCCTCTGGGCGAACGGCGTGGCCGACTATGTTCCTGGTGCGGCGGTGGACGGCCTCACCGACAGCCTGGCGCGACGCCTGCCCAGCGATCGACCGGCCGTGGCCTTCACCGACGTCACCGAGAGCGCGGGCCTTGTGTTCAGACACTTTCCGGCGGTGCGGGGCAACAAGCTCCCAGAAGACATGGGCTCGGGCGTCGCCCTCGGCGACATCGACGGCGACGGATGGACCGACATCTACGCGGTGAACATCGCCGGGTCATTGGCCAGCGCCAGCGCCAACGGCAACGGTGACGGCGAGGGCGAGGGCGACAGCTCCAAACCTGCGCTCGACGACGGCCGCTGTCGCATGTTTCGCAACCAGGGCGATGGAACTTTTGAAGACATCACCGACGCCTCTGGCACAGGCCTCTCCGTCATGGGCATGGCAGCCGCCTTCGCGGACATCGACGGTGACGGCGACCTCGACCTCATCGTCACGTCCTACGGACACAACACCCTGTTCGTCAACGACGGCAGCGGACACTTTGTCGATCGCAGCGAAAGCTCTGGTGTGGGAGTCGGGCAGGCCTTCTGGGCGGGTCTTGCCGTCGCAGACTACGACGGTGACGACGACGTCGATCTCTACATCACCGGCTACGTGCGCTTCGAAGACGCTGCCGGCGGCGGGATGGCCACCCAGTACGCCACGGACATCCCGGCCATGATCAACCCGTCGGCGTTCGAACCCCAGCACAACCTGCTGCTGCGCAACCGGGGCGACGGAACCTTCGAAGACGTGGCTGAAGCGGCGGGAGTCCCCGATGCCATGGGCCGCGGCCTGGGCGCCGTCTTCGCCGACCTCTCCGGGGATGGCCTGCTCGATCTCTACGTGGCCAATGACGTCTCCGACAACGTGCTCTATCTCAACAACGGCGACGGCACGTTCTCCGATCTCACCGCCCGTGCGCTGGTGGGCGACTATCGCGGCGCCATGGGCCTGGCGGTCTCCGACTTCGACAACGACCTCGACCTCGACCTGTTCATCACCCACTGGGTCGCTCAAGAGAACGCGCTCTACGTGAACATCACCGCCGACCTGGCTCAAGCGGGTCAGCCGCCCACCATGATGTTCATGGACGAAGCCGATCGCTCCGGCCTCGGCCACGTGGCCCTGCACAAGGTGGGCTGGGCCACGCGCTTCTTCGACTTCGACAACGACGGCGAGCGCGATCTGTTCATCGTCAACGGCAGCACCATCCCACTGGGTGACGACAAGGCCCATTTGGAGCCCATGGTCACCCAGCTCTTCTGGAACGGAGGAGAGGGCCGGGGCTTCTACGAGCTCGGTCCTCTGGCCGGTCCCTTCTTCGAGCAAGAGGTCGTCGGTCGGGGCGGCGCCACATTCGACTACGACCGGGACGGCGACGAAGACCTGCTGATCATGGTGCACGGCCAGGGGCTCGTGCTGCTCAAGAACGAAACACCGTCAGGCAACAGCTTGCGCCTGCAGCTTCGTCAGTCCAACGGCAACAGGTTTGCGCTGGGCGCCTGGGTCACGGTACGTGCAGGCGACCAGGCCTGGACCGACCAGATCGGCACGGACGGCAGCTACCTCTCGCAACACGCGGTGGGCGAGGTGTCGTTTGGGTTGGGCGCCATCAACACCATCGAAGCGCTGGAGGTGACCTGGCCCGACGGTGTCTCCGAGACCTTCGGCCCGTTGCCCAGCGATCGCCTTGTCACCTGGGAACGGGGGACAGAACCCCGGTTGAAAGCCCACCTTGGCGACGACGGCGCTGTAGAGGGCCTGCAGAGCAAACCCACGGACTCCGACAGCCTGCGACGTTTCTACGCCCTGAAAGGCGACGGCGACGACGCACGCCTGGCGGGTGACGCAGACGCCGCGCTCAAACACTATCGCAGCGCGCTCTTGATCTGGCCCGGACATGACCACTGCACCTATTACCTGGCCAACACCCTGGGCGAGCTCGGCTTTGAAGACCAGGCCCTGGCCGCGCTCACACAACTGGTCGCCGACAACCCCCGTTCGAGCCGTGCCTGGATGCAGCTGGGTCGCATCAGGTTGCCCGGTGGTGACCCATCCCTCGACGACCTGAACGGGGCGCACACCGCCTTCGAGACCGCCCACGAGATCAACGGCGAAGAGAGCGGGCCGGTGGTTCAGCTGGGCGTGGCGACCCTGCTGCAAGGAGACCTGGCTGAGGCCGACAGGTGGCTCGCTGCAGCCGCCGCGTCGAACAGCCGCTCCGTCGAGGCGACCTACTACCGCGGCTACATCGCCTGGCTCGGTGGCGACGACGATCGTGCCGCGCAACATCTGGCCGAGGCGCGACAGCTGTCCAAGGGGCCCGACACTGACTCCAAGTCCGTGTCGTCAGAGGGGCAGACCCGGGGTGGAAAAGCGCTCACTGCGAGGGGTGGAAAAGATAGCGACCATGCCCTGGCCCGCTGGTCGACCCTGCTCTCACGTGAGACAGATGCCGACGCGGAGTACGCAGGTCTCCAGCGGAGGTTGGCGCCCTGACCTGGCCTCAGCTCGCGGCCAGCTGCTCTTCGAACACCAGCTCAGACCGGGTGGGCTGCAAACCGTGCCCCGCCCCCTCTTCTGGCTCGAACGTGCACACGCTGTAGATCAAGCGACCGCCTGGCTTGAGGTGCCGACGTGCGGAGACGATGAGCTGCGCCTGCAGCTCGGCCATGCGCGCCGGGGTCTGGTTGTTCCAGCGCCAACGGGCTTCGGGACGCGCGGCCAGCACGGCGGTGTTGCTGCACGGTGCGTCGAGCAGCACGGCATCGAAGCCCCCCTCTGGCGCGCCGGGTGGCGGCGACTCGGAGAGCGCATCGTGCTCGACGACCTCGATGTTGGTCAGCCCCAATCGCTGCACGTTCTCTTCAACCCGCTTCAGCCGCGAGCTGTCCGAATCGCTGGCCACCACGCGACCCGAATCTTGCAGCAACTCGGCGAGCTGGGTGGACTTGCCTCCGGGCGCGGCGCAGGCGTCCCAGATGACCTCATCGGGTCGGGGTGCGAGCAGCTCCGCTGCGTCCATCTGCGTGCTGTCCTGCACGGTGAACAAGCCCTTGCGGTAGGCCTTGCCTGAGAACAGCGAAGACTTGCCCGGTGCAGCGATCAGGGCATCGAGCCCGTGCTCACGACTCAGGATCTGTGAGGGGATCTGCTCATCTCGAAAAGCTGCAGCCAACTCCTCTGCCGTGCACCGGCCGCCCCGAGGTCGGAGCACCATCTGGGGGATCGCGTTGCCCCGCTCCATGCGCTCGATGGTGCGCTGCTCGCCCACCTCTTCGAGCCAGCGACGCACGAGCTCGACGGGGTGGCTGTGTACGGCGGCGAGCCAACCGGCGAGATCTTTCTCCGGATCGGGGAACACCTCTCGAGAGAAGAAGAAGACCGCCCGACCCTTGCGCTCAAAACGCTTTCTCGGGCTGGCCCCGCCGCGGTCGAGCTCGGGATCGACCTTCTTGCACTCCCGCTGAATCGCCCGCAACACACCGTTGGCGTAGGCCCGCTTCGACTTGGGCCCCAAGACCTCGACAGTCTCGGAGACCAGGGCGTGAGGCGGGACGCCATCGAGAAACATGAGCTGGTAGAGGCCGATGCGTAGGGCCTGGCGTACGTCGTCGTCGAGGTCTGCAGCTGGCCGTCGACTGAAACCGTCGTGCACGGCGTCCAGTGTGCCTCGGCGGCGCAGCACACCCATGACCAGCTCGCGCACGAAGGGCGGGTCGTCCTGGCGCAGCAGGTCGGCGGCGAAGCCGTGGCCCTTGTCGACGCGACGAAGAATGGAAGCAGCACGGCGTCTCATGGACCAAGTCTCGAACCGGTGGACAACTGAAAACCGCGCAAGAAGGCGTCCGCGTCCATGGGCTTGCCTCCTTGTCGCTGCAGTCGGGTGATGCGATAGGCGCCTGAGCCGCAGGCGACGACGATGCCCTCGCGCCCCACCTCGACGATCTCGCCAGGCAAGGGCCCGCGCACGCAGGCCATGGGTTCGCCGGCAAGAAGGGTCAACCGGGTGTCGCCATCAGCCAACGCGAAGGCGCCGGGCCGGGGGGTCACCGCACGCACCCTTCGGTCGACATCGACGGCGTCATGTTCCCAGCGCACCCGGCCATCGTCTGCGCTCAGCTTGCGCGCCCGGGTCACTTCGCTCTCGTCTTGGGGGACCCGTTCGAGGTCACCGCGAGCCAGGCTGTCGATCACATCCATCATCAGCAACGCGCCCGTGTGCGACAGCTCGTCGAGTAGCTGGGCCGCGGTCTTCCCTCGCGTGGAGGTCTTCTTGCACCCGAGCACGGCGCCCGCGTCCATGCGCTCGACCACGTCGATGATGCACACGCCGGTCTCTTCATCGCCGGCCAGCAACGCGGCCTGCACGGGAGCGGCTCCACGCCAACGAGGCAACAGAGAAGGGTGCACGTTGATGCAGCCCCAAGGCGCCACCTTGCACACCGCCTGCCCCAGCTTCTGCCCGAAGGCCACCACTGCCAACAGGTCCGGCTGGGTCTCGGTCAGCCAGGACATCCCTTCGGGACTGTTCACGTCGTCGAGCTCGACCGCGTCGAGCCCCAACTCAGCGGCAGCGCTGGCGATGGGCGTAGGACGCAGACGCCTCCCCCGCCCTGCGGGCCGAGAAGGCTGGGTGCCCACGGAAACCTCGTGACCCCGCTCCAGCAGGGTATGCAAGGTCGGCACAGCGAACTCGGCCGTGGCCAGCAGGGTGACCTTCATGGTGACAAACCGCTCGGAGACTCAGGCCCTGCGAGAGGCCCCCAGCTCAGCCCGGCGTCAGACGTTGACGCCGAAGACCTTGCTGAACTCGGCCTTGAAGTCAGCGGCCGTCTTGCCCCCACCCACGATGCGACCCTTCTCCTTGCCATCGGCAAACAGAAGGATGGTCGGGATGGCAGAAACGCCGAACTTCGCCGGCGTGTTCGGGTTGGCGACGATGTCCATCTTGCCCACGGTGATGGTGCCGTCGAGCTCGTCGGCGAGGGCCTCGATGGTGGGGGCGATGGCCCGGCACGGTGCGCACCAGTCGGCCCACAGATCGACGACCACGGGGGTCGCAGACTGCAGCACGTCGGTGTCGAAGTTGTCGTCGGTGAATTCGCGGGTCTTGCCAGCCATCGATTGCTTCCTAGAGTCGTCTTGCTCGTGGTGTCGCGCCCCGGGATGTCCTTGAGCGCCGCCCTTGTCTAGCGCGGCAAGTGCAGGACTTCAGCCGTCTGTCGCCGGAGGGTGAGGGTCGGCCACGATACCTTGCTCGTCCCCCGAGGCCAAGCCGACCTGAGGCGACGGCTCGGCAGAGCCCTCGGGCTCCTCCGCCTGGGTGGGGTCAACCACGTTGACCTCGGGATCGTCGTCGTAGATGAAGGAGAGCCGGGACTCGTCCCGATCCTCGCGCAGCTCGACGATGACCTCGCCGCTGGAGCCGTCGGCGAGCAGGTTCACCTGGCGGGTCTTGACCAGCTCGAGCAGGGACAGGAAGTAGCCGAACAGCCCGTCGCCGCTGCCCGCCTCCATGACCAGCTCCCGCAGGGTCCAGCGGTTGCGCGAGCCCAGACAGGCCAGGGTCTCTCGCAGGTAGGTGCGCAGGGGCTTCTCTTCTTTGAGCGTGTCGAACTGGCGATGGAGACCGATCTCCTCCATGAGCCGCACGAAGGAGCCCACCAGGTCCCAGAGCTCGACCTCGCCCAGCTCGTTCTCCTCGTCTGGCGGCACCTCGCGCTGGCCCCGACCAAAGCGCAGCACCCGCTCCTCGGCCCGGCGGCCCAGTTCGATGGAGAGGGTCTTGTACTTGCGGTATTCGAGCAGCTGCTGGATCAGCTCATCGCCCGGGTCGAGCTCTTCGTCGAGGTCGACCTCCTCTTCGCGAGGCAGGATGGCCCGGGACTTGATCAGCACCAGCGTCGAGGCCAGCACCAGAAACTCACCGGCCACGTTGATGTCGATGGCCTCCATCAGCTTGATGGCGTTCAGATACTGGTCGCAGACCTTCGACAGGTTGACCTCGGAGATCGAGAGCTCTTGCTCGCGGATCAGGTGCAAGAGCAGGTCGAGGGGCCCACGGAAATTGTCCAGTTCGAAGACCTGGTCGCTCATGAGATCGGGTCCAGGGAGATGGCGATGTCGGCGACCGCGCCCAGGGCGGCAAGCACCGGCACCAGAACGTAGAAGATGTAGCGAAAGCCGTTCATGAACCAGAAAAAGCCGATGACCATGAGCAGGCCGTAGCGATCAAGGCTGTACCAACCCCGCTTCAGGCCCGCGGGCAGCAACCAGCCGATGACCCGTGAGCCATCAAGGGGCGGCAAGGGGAACATGTTGAAGATGGCCAGCAGCACGTTGATCACCATGCCCCAGACGAGCCAATGCTGGCCCACCGTGTAGAGGGGCTTCAGCTCAGAGGCTCGGGTCAGATCGCGCAGCAAAGAGGGCACGTTGCTCACGTCGCTGCCCCCGTAGGGGTTGGCGATGACCGCCCCCCCGTCAAAGACCCCGAACCAGGCGCAGAGGACATAGATGATGGCCAATCCCAGGGCCATGAGCAGATTGGACGCTGGCCCGGCCAGGGCCACCAGCATGAAGTCCCGGGACTTGTGGCGAAAGTAGGCCGGATTGATGGGAACCGGCTTTGCGCCCCCGAAAACGAAGCCCGTGAGGTTGTACATGAGCACGGGCAGGATCACGGACAAGAAGGGGTCGAGGTGCCGGATGGGATTCAAGGTGATGCGGCCCAGCTTGCGGGCCGTGGGGTCGCCCAGCCGGTCTGCAACCCAGGCGTGGGAGGCCTCGTGCCAGCTCATGGCCAAGACCAACATGAGAATGACCCCAACGAAGTTCAGGGTGTCTGGGTCCAAGGCTCTCCGCTCTGCGAACTCGGGGGTCGAATCGCTACTCTAGCAAGCCCTGCCTGCCGTCAATCGCGCCGAATGCTGGCACGCCTGCCGAGGCATGGCCCAGCTCTGACATGCCGCCCAACGGAAACCCCACCCTCTTGTCCGACGACGCGCAGATCCTCGCCGGTGCCAAGGAGCTTCTCGAGACAGAGGCCCGGGCCCTGGGACAGATGGGCGAGCTGCTCGACGGCAGCTTCGTCGAGGCGGTGCGGCTGATCTCGTCCTGCGAGGGGCGCATCGTCACCACGGGCATCGGCAAGGCCGGCATCATCGCCCGCAAGATCAGCGCCACCCTGGCCAGCACGGGCACGCCATCTGACTACCTGCAGCCCGCCGAAGCCATCCATGGCGACCTGGGCCGAGTGACTCGCGGCGACGTGGTCCTGGCCTTGTCGAACAGCGGCACCACCGAAGAGCTGCTGCGCCTGGTCGGGCCCCTGCGCTCCATCGGCGCCCCCATCGTGGCCATCACCGGCAATGGCGACTCGCCCCTGGTCAGCCACGCCAACGTGAGCCTGGTCTACGGCCGGGTCACCGAAGCCTGCCCGCTCGGCCTGGCCCCCACCACCAGCACCACGGTCATGCTGGCCCTCGGCGACGCCCTGGCCATGGAGGTCCTGAAGGCTCGGAACTTCTCGCCCACGGAGTTCGCCCGCTTCCATCCCGGGGGCAATCTCGGCCGCTCGCTCATGCGGGTGCACGAGGTCATGCGTCAGGGGGACAGCCTGCCCCTGGTGGCTACAGGCACCTCGCTGGCCGAAGCGGTTGAAGTCATGACCTCCACCCCTGGCCGACCAGGTGCTGTCATTGTCACCGCAATCGACGGTCAATTCGCAGGTTTCTACACAGATGGCGATCTGCGCCGCAACCTGCTCGCGGCCCGGGGCAGGGGCAACTTCGAGCTCCTCAGCCGGCCCATCGACGAGTTCATGACCCACGACCCCATCACCATCGGCCCCGAAGATCTGGTCGGCGACGCCCTGCGGGTGCTACGGGAGCGCAAGATCGACCAGCTCGCCGTGGTCGACGGCGAGCGCCAGCCGTCCGGGCTGCTCGACATCCAGGATCTGCTCGACATCAAGGCCCTCGCCTGGGGACCGCTCACCTGAGAGCGGGAGAACTTCGTGACCCAACTCGACGACCTGGTTCTGATCGTTCTCGACGTGGACGGCGTGCTCACCGATGGCAGGGTGATGCTCGGTGCCGGCGACGAAGAGCTGAAAGCGTTCAGCACTCGCGACGGAGCCGGCCTGGCCCTCTGGCGCGACGCGGGCTACCGCTGCACCTTTCTCACCGGTCGGGGCGGCGCCGCCGTCCGGCGGCGAGCCAAAGAACTGCGGGTCGAGCGCATCTGGGAGAATGTGCGGGACAAATCCGCCGCCTATGACGAGATCTTGGAGCACTTCAAGGTCGAGCCCCATCAGGTCGCGGTCATGGGCGATGACCTGCCTGACCTGAGCATCTTGCGCCGGGCGGGCTTCTCGTCCTGCCCCACAGACGCGGCCCAAGATGTTCTCGAACGGGTCGACTGGATCGCCCCCTCCCGCGGAGGACACGGCGCCGTCCGTGATCTGGTCGAGCACCTTCTTCGCGCCCGGGGCACCTGGTCAGAGTGGGTGGAGAAGCTGACGTGAGCGCCCAGCGGCCAGTGATCCAACGACCGATCAGGCCAGCCCCCGGCCCCCATCGCACCAAGGTGCCGAAGGCCGCCCGGCGCCTGATCACCTTCGCCGTCCTGGTCTCGGTGAGCCTGGGCTCGCTGATGCTCTTCAGCGACAGCACCGAACCTGTCCGTGGCAGCAGCCGCACCGACATCCCTGACAGCCCGGGGGTGGTCGCCGGCGAGTCCGAGACCACCGTGGTCCTGGGCCTCATGGACTTCGACATCTCCAACCTGATCGAGGTCGAGCCGGGGCGCTTCGAGCGGCGGGTCGAGTACAAGATCCGCTTTGAGGAGGGCCGCCCTGAGAGCGACGGCTTCTTCAAGCTGCTCGCGCCGCACATCACCCTGATGAACCCCCTGACCCAGACCGTCAGGGGCGAGGTGTCGGCCAAAGCCGGCCGCTGCCGCACGAACCAGTCGACCACGGGCAACATCGGCATCTCCACGAGCGGCCTCTCCCTTGAGGCCTTCAGTCTGTCGGGCGACGTAGACGCCCGTTACCTGATGGACGACGGCAGCGAAGTCACCCTGCAGGCTGAGCAGCTCGATCAGGAGGGTGATCAGCTCACGGCCCCGGGGCAAGTGGTCTGGGCGCGGCAGGGTGTGAGCCTGGCAGGCCGGGACATGCTCTGGGAGCAGGCCTCCGGGCGGCTCGAGTTTGGCTCCGACACGGTCATTTCCCTCGACTCCCCCGATGGTGGGCTGAGCGGGACACTTCGCGGCGCGGGTGGCTTGATCTGGCAGCAGCGGCCCCCGAGCGAGGGCGGCGACACCAGCGCTGCTACTGATGCCAGCGGCCTGGGCTACGGCTCCCTGCGCGGCCCCGTCACCGGCGAGTTGTCCGACGGCTCGTCGCTCAAGGCCGGCCTCCTCGCCATCGACGGAGACGCCACCTCGCTGACCCTCTCCGAGCAGGCCGTGCTCGAGCAGGTGCTGCCGGACGGAGGCCTGCGCCGGGCCCTGGCCGAGCACATCACCGTGGTTCAAGACGAGAGCGGCGAGCTGTCCCTGCTCCACGCCCAGGACGGCGTGCGCCTCGAACAGGTGAGCGAAGAGGGCGAGGTCTCCTGGCTGGAAGCGCCCACGCTCACCGAGCTGGGCAGGGTGGTCTCCGCCAGCGGACTTGTGCGCTGGGGGCGGGGCAACCTGACCTTCTCCGGGCGTGACCTGACCCTCGACGAGACCTCCCGGCAACTGAGCTACGTCTCCGACGTGACCATGGAGATCCCTGCGGACGCGCCGTCTCCCCTCGCCGGGATGAGCTTTTCGTCCCCCGGGGGCATGACCTGGCTGCTGCCCGAGAACTCCCCCGACCCCTGGGCTGAGGCCTTGGGACGGTTCACCGGCACGGTGAGCGGGCAGACGCCCAACGGGCTGGCCTTTCGCTGCGACTCCCTGGTGCACGACGGGCCCGGTGGGTTGCTGCTGCTGACCGGCGCCGTCCATGCCGAGCAAGACCAGGGCGGGCGACGACAGCTGCTCGACGCGGCCCGCCTCGACCTGGCCCTCGATCAGGCCAGCAGCCCCGTCGACCTGTTGGCCCGGGGCGACGTGGAGATTCGCTGGAGCTCGCCCCAGACCGACGACGGCGCCAAACCCGGTTGGTGGTCACTGTCTGCACAGCAGCTGCGGGTCCTGGGCGATCGGGTCCTGGTCGCCGGGCCGGTGACCGCCACCCAGGAGGGCTTCTCCCTCGCCGGCATGAACCTCACCTTTGACAGCAGCCTGGGTCACCTCGAGCTCGAACGGGCCGTGGTGGTGAACCTCGCCGACGGCAGCGTCATCCGCTCACCCAGCGGCCTCGTCTGGGACCAGCCCGATCCGCTGCTGGGCATCGACCAGGGCTCGGGCGTGCTGCGCGGTCCCGCCACGGGCGAGAACGACCAGGGCCTCTCGTTTCGATCCGACGTGATCGAACTCGACGGCCGCCTGCAACTGGTCGCTCTCGTCGGCGACGCCCAGGTCAACCTGCCCGCCAACCGGGTGATCAACGCCGAACGCCTCAATCTCTGGGGAACAACAGGCGGCCGACGCGTCGAGGCCCCTGAGCTCGTGCAGTGGCGCGGCCCCCTCTCAACGGGCAGCGGTGTGGGCCTCACCTATGACATGGCCGACCGCTTGCTTGCCTTCAGCCAGGACGTCGCCATCAGCTTTCTCGATCTGACCGGCGACAAGCAGCTCGACCTGAACAGCAAGGGCTCGCTCTCCTGGCAAGGCCCGGCCGACGAGACCCTGCCCCTGTGGTTCGGGGCGGGTGAGATTCGCGAGGGCGTCACCGCCGTGACTGGCGCCGGTCAACGCTTCACCACCGACCTGTTGCAGCTCGACGGCAGCTCCGGGCGCTTTGATCTCATCGGCCCCTCGCAGGTGTCCCTGCCCCAGGTGCGCGGCCTGGGAGACCTGTCCGCCAACGAACGGATCACCCTGCTGCAAGACGTGAATGGCGAAGTGATCTGGCTCGACGCCTACGGCGACGTCTCCGGCACCGTGGGCTCGACGGACGAGAGCTTCGAGTATGGCGCAGAAGCCCTGCTCTTCGACCGCGACGCCAAGGCCGTGGTGCTCGATGGCGAGTCGCGTATGGAGCGCGTGCGCGACGGCAAGACCGTGGGCCTCAGGGGTGACGCCAAGACCCGCCTGATCTCGGTCTTCGACGACCTGGGCGCGTTGATCTCCCTCGCCGGCGAGGGCCGCATCTCCAGCAACATGGGCAGCTTCGTCATCCTCAGCGACTCGCTCAACTGGGATGTGCCCGAGGACTACATGGTGCTCACTGGAAACTGTCGCGTGTTGCGCTTTGGCGGCGAGGTCGACACGGCCATGGTCGAGGTCTGGCCGAGCGCCTGGCGTTGGCACGTGCACCCACCCGCGAGCGCGACCGGCGATGGGTAACCGCTGCTCTCTGGGCCTTCGTCTGGCCGGGTTCGCCTTGCTGGCCCTGCTTGTCTTCGACAAGAGCGCACAGGCGCAGAACCTTGACCCGCTCATCCCCGTGAGCCTGGGCAGTGAGTTCGGCTTCAAGAGCCCCAACAACCCTGATCACCACGTCGTCGTCGTCATCGGCGGCGTCGAGCTGGCCCAAGGCAAGCGCAGGCTGCTGGCTGACACCCTGGTGTTGGTCCTGAACAAGGGAGACGACGGTGATGGTCTTGGCCTGGGTCCGAGCATCCCTTCGAATCAGCTGGTCGAGGTGTTTCTTGATGGCCACGTGACCATCGAAGAGGGCGACGAGCTGGTGGTAGGCGCGCAGTCGGTGCTCCTCGACGGGGCCACCGGCTCTCTGACCGTTGTTGACGGCAGCTGGCGCACGACCCTTCAGACCGAGACCGTCCAGATTCGCTTTGAACTCATGCGACAGTTGCGGGACGGCACCCGAGAGCTTGAGCATCTGTCCTACACGACCTGCGACTACGCCCACGCCCACTGGGGCGTCGACACGCCCTGGGCCGTGCTCATCCCCACGCCGGACGGGCGCATTCTCAAGACTTCCTTGAACACGGGCTGGGTCGGCGACGTGCCCCTGGCCATCGCGCCCAGCCTTTACTTCAACATCGACAGGGACAAGCCTCCCTTGCGGCGCATCGAGTTCGGGCGCTCCCGGGAATTTGGCACAGAGCTCGAGACCTATTGGGGCTCGGACGCGTCAGACATGCTCTCTGACTTCGCTCGTTCGGTGCTCGGCGTTGACGAGCCCGTGACCGGCTCGTGGGAGCTCGAGCTGGACAACTACAGCAGCCGGGGTGTGTTCGTCCAGCCGGAGTGGTTCTGGACCACGGGATCATCACGTGGGCGCTTGTTGCTCTCGGCCATCAACGATCACAACGACCAGGACTATCTCCCGACCGCTAATTTTGCCGGCCTGGGTGATGTCATCGAAGACAACTCACGGGGACGCATCGAACTCGAGCACCGCACCAAGCTCGACGACAACCGCACCCTCGATGTCGAGCTCTCCTACCTGAGCGATCGCGGCTTTCTCGAGGAGTACTACGAAAACGAACCTCGCGTTGACAAGCCGCCAGAGACCTACGTCAGCTATCGCGATGTTCGGGACAACGAGGCCTACACCGTGCTGGCCAAGGGGCGGGCCAACGACTTTCTCGATGTGGTCGAGTACCTGCCGAAGCTCGAGCGCCGTGAGGTGGGCGAACCGGTCAGCTGGCTCGGCGGCGGCTTCATGACCACCCGGGACACCGCCAGTTGGGCCAGGCACCGTGACGAGAGTTCGCCCGAGGGCGTGCCGTCGACGGTGCTGCCGGCCCCCACTCACGATCGCTCCAACGACAGCGTGCGCATCGGCACCAACCGTCGCGTCGACTGGCCCATCGACATCGGCCCTGATCGCATCGTGCTCAGCGCGGGCGTGGATCTCACCGCGTTCAATCACCGCTTTCAGGATGATGCTTCCACGCCCGGCACGCTCGAGACAAACGAAGACCCCTTCCTTCGGCACGCGCTCATCGGCGGCGCTCGCTGGTCCCAGACCTGGTCAGGCTCGCGGGCAGCCTCTGACCAGACCTGGAACATCGAGGGCTTGCGACACATCTTCGAGCCCTCTGTGGCCTTCAACAGCGTGCTCGAACTCAACCGACGACCCCACTCCGAGGGGGCGAACCATCTGCTCGGCGGCGATTTGATCCCCATCGACGATGTGGAGACCTTGGACAAGCTGCAGCAGTTCGTCGTGGGAGTGCGCCATCGCATGCAGACGCACCAAGACGGCAAGGCGGTGACGATCCTGGATACAGAGATCTTCATGCCCTTCTACCCCAACGAGGAGCGGGACAACCCGGGCGCGCCGCGCACCAGCGGCAACCTGATCGTCGAGTCTCGTTGGTACCCAGGCGCGAACATCTGGGGACTCAAGACCGGGCGCTTCTCCTGGAAGGCCGTCCTCGATCCGAACAAGTCAGTGGGCGTGGTCAAGTCGCGGCTGTCCTACCGAGCCAACGTGGGCGACGGCAAGTCCATCGAGCTCAGCGAGAACCGGGCCCGGCGGGCAGCGCACTTTCGGACGGTGGGCGCCCAATGGGACCTCACGCCCAAGTGGAGCGGCGCGGTGTTCGTGAAGAGCGATGTGCTCAACCACCAGATCTCCTCACAGGGTGTGATCTTGAGGCAGCTGGCCCACAAGTGGCTCATCGACATCGAGCTCAGCCTGCGCCGGGGCACGAACACCCTCACCGGCGCGAGCCAGAACGAGAAGCGCTTCAAGATCAGCTTCCGCCCCACGGCTTTCAGCGACCCGAATCAGACCCTGCTCGACGAGCTGGGACGCTTTCGGAGGTAGAATCGAAGCCGTGCTCGCCATCCTCAACATCGGTCCCCTCGAACTCCTGCTGCTAGGCGCTGCTGCTGTCCTGTTGTTCGGTGGCGACTTGCCTGATGTGGCGCGCAAGGCAGCACGTCTGGCCGGGCGTCTGCGAGGCATGACGAACGACCTCACCCGGGAGTTCAAGGAGAACACCGACTTCGAGGACAAGCTCAGGCGTCCTCCTCAGCTCGACCAACCTCCGCTTGAGAAGAAGTTCTCCGTCAGCGACTGGCGCCCTGTCAACTCACCCCCAGGTAGCGGTGAGGAGACCATCGAGGTTGCCAATGAGGGCGACGTCGACGGAGGCGGCGACACCCCTCCTGACGCAGAGACCACTGCGCTCACAACTCCCGAGGGTGGCGATCCCGGCGAGGTCACAGATTCTCAGCTGGAGGCCTCAGGAAGCCCCGCACTCGCGAGCCCGGCTGAAGGCGGGGCCGCAAGTCTCGAAGCTTCAGAGGCCTCAAGCACGACCAAGCCAGTCCCCGTTGAGCCGAACGCCAGCGACGATGCGGGTGACGAGAAACCTGCCTGACGACGACCGTTGAACCAAGAGGTCAGACGTCGAGGTTCTTCACCTCAAGCGCGTGCTTCTCGATGAA
>Ga0209992_10001613_pt1 | contig 22998 bp, 19 predicted proteins | sample 2SBtaG_2_FD_182564 | JGI IMG/M metagenome (GOLD analysis project Ga0209992, IMG submission 182564) | Deep subsurface microbial communities from Kolumbo volcano to uncover new lineages of life (NeLLi) - 2SBTROV12_ACTIVE470 metaG (SPAdes)... | ecosystem: Environmental > Aquatic > Marine >... | reverse complement strand
GATGGAAATCATCCGTTGGCAGGGGAGACATTGCATTTTTCCATTGAGGTTGCCGGTGTTAGAGATGCCACACAGGAAGAGTTAACCCATGGGCATGCGCATGGTGAAGGCGGAGCGCATCATCACTAGTCCCAAACGGGCCAGGTAAAATTTGGGGATTACCGTAAAAAGTTTGACGATCTTTTTCAGTACTACGGGAATAGACCTACAATTAGCGGCGGTTGGTCGCCTAGGCAAGGATGGTGTTTTCCAGGTTTGCGTCCTTGGTAATGGCTTTGGCGAGATTTGCATCAACGAGGTATGCGTCAGACAAATTTGCTTTGGTGAAATTTGTTCCATGTAAATTCGCCTCAAGTAAAAAGGCGTTTTTGAAATTTGCGCCTTCGAAATTTGCATAAGTAAGATCAGACCCTTCGAGATTGACTTCTTCACCTAGCATTCCTGCGCATTGAGCATCTTTTAAGTCCGCACCAACCAGATTGGAATTGGTCAGGTTAACATCGGTAAAGGTGCAGGAGTTTAAATCAGCATATTTTAGGACAGAACCTTTCATATCCACTTCTGTCATTTTAGAAAAGCTCATGTCGGAACCCCTTGCATTGATTCCCCCTAATCGGCATTTTGAAAAAATCGCTTGTTTGAGAAACGCATAAAGCATTCTTGAAAATGCAAAATTGGAATTATCAATGGTAGCGGAATAAAAACTTGAATGTCCTAAATTTGCACCTTGGAAATCGCAGTCTTCCAGTTTGGCTTGAGAAAAATCGCAGCCGGTAAGATTCGCATTTTTAAAACTACAACCGACGAGGGTGGCCTCTTCGAAAGTTACTCCCTCAAGGGTGGAACTTGTAAAGTTCACATTTTTGATTTTTGCTTTTTTGAAAGAACTTTTGTCCAAAGAAGCCTGAGAGAAATCTATTTCACGAAGCTCGGCTTCTTCCATAACAACATCCATCAATGTTGCAAAGACAAAGCTGGCACCATTTAAGCTCACGCCTTTAAGGTCGAATCCGCTAAAATCGCCGCCATCCTGTTTTGGTTCTTTAAGAACTAAAGCAATAATTTCGTCTACATTTGACATTTAAATTTATTCTCTCTGTTGTGCTGGTGGAAGAAGGGCGTTCATGGTGCGCTGAATCTTTTGTGGATTCACCCGATCATGGATACCCATGACACCCACTCTTATTGCTCGAAACAAAGTTCCCTCCATTTCTGTGCGGGAACCGAGTTTCGCTGCCAGGGGTGTCAAAATTAGATTTGCTAATAAAAGGCCATAGAAAGTTGTGATCAATGCGGTTGCCAGAGCCGGTCCGATGGTGGAAGGGTCATCAATATGCATTAACATTTGGATTAGACCAATGAGTGTGCCTGCCATACCGAAAACCGGGGCTTGTACAGACATGAATCTGAGAACTTTCTGCCCTGAGTTATGGCGATCCATCATGGCATTAAGCTCTCTTTCCATGAGCTCATGAATTTCTTTTGCGTTGTAACCATCCACGATCATTGCCACTCCACTTTTCAAAAATCGATTGTCCAGTTTACTTTCTTCGTTTTCGAGTTGTTTCATTCCTCCTGAACGGTATCTTGAAGCCAATCGCATAATATCGTCCACATAATCTTCCGGCTCGTAAATTCCGGGTTTGAATGCGTTTTGGATGACCGGAATCATTACGGTGATCTTTTTTGAGGGAAAGGCTATGAAACCGGTTGCCACTGTTCCGCCAATAACGATCAAGGCACTATTTAGATTAATAAAAATTCCTGCATCCCCGCCACGGATAATAGCGATAACGATAAGGAACACCCCTGACAATACACCCATCAGGGTGCCGGTATCGATTCCCGTAGCCTCTTGGCGCTCTTCCTGCTCTGCGCCTGCTGGGGCCTCTGCTTCTTGTGTAGCTGCTGCCATACGGCCTTATTGAATAACTTTGATTATATATTTATATTAACTGGCTACCTTTTCTGATAAAGCTTGAGACTTTATCAGCAGTGAGCGGACAATGTAGTTGTTCAGCCAAGCTATTTGTAGTAATTCTTTTCGGCCGCTGGGAATATAAACCTTAAGAAATTCCGGTTTTTCAACCTTTTCAGGTGCTAGTTGAGGGGTTAGTTCCCCAAAGCATCGTGCCATACAATTTAGCCCTGTATATGTTTTGCAAAATAGTTCCCCCCACGATGTTAGATAAGTTGTTGTGATGCTTTTAACTCTATCAATGCGTCTTGATATGAATTTGTTCAACTCATCATTACTCTTGCAATCATTAATGTTTCCCATCGTTATCTCCGGCGGTGGCGGAGTTCCAAAGTCTATAAACATAAATAGTTGGTTGACTTTGGCATCGTCCAGCAAGTCTTCATTGGACAGGGCAGCTATATTTACGGATGCGATAAAATGACTCAATTGACCCAATAAAACTTCGAGATCGCTGTCCTTCATGGCGTTCCCCTCAGCTCTTAACATGATTTGCGTGTTTTCATTATAAAGATTATTGAAAACGGTAAAAGCCATTAAAAAAGGGAGGGTGCTGGATTTTTTAATAATGTCGTCATCATCTATTTGTTCCAGGAATGCTCTGGTTCTTCCTCTAATCAAATACCAGGTTGCCTTGTCGCGTGTGGTTTTTTGTTCCAGCAAAAATGTTAATTCCGTTTCAGCTGTCTTTCCATCCACCAGTGCGCCGAGGTTATCCACTTTGTTGGGAGCGGTTCTGTAAAAACTAAAGAGTTTTCGACCGAGAAGATGGGTATCTTTTTCAGTGATCAAACTTTCACTGGGGTCGAGCGATTTATTTTTTTCTGAGATATTTTTATACGATGCCATTAGAATCTTGTTTATTTTGTTGCCCAGGTCAACTTTATGCATCATTTGCCAATTGCCATAATTGTTGAGCCGTTCAACCTTTGCAGCATCCCATCCCCAGTCGTTCAGCATATCTATAAGAACCATTTTCCTCCAGACCTTGCTGCCTTTTTCCAATTCCTCTGGTGTGACCTGAGTACCCACCTTAAGGTAAAAAGCGTGTCTTAAGGCGTCAACAGCCTCTTCATCTTTAGATTCTTTAAAAAATTGTTGAACGCGTTCGAACATCACCAAGTATGGGTCGATATCCAGATAGGGGATATCGCCAAAATATTTGTCTTTTATTTGGTGGCACAGAAGATTAGATTTAGTATTTCCAAACATATATTCTTCGAGTATCCCCATTTTCATGAGGGTTTTGAATGGAGATTTGAAGGATTTGATCAAAGCCCAAATGGCACCGCCAAAGTACTCCCCCTGTGATATGTCATCAACATTTCCCATGTCGATAAACTCTTCGCGTTTTAACAGGGTTTCACCGTTTTGCAATTTTTGATAAAGCTTGTCATATCTGTCGTCATCACTATCTACAGGAGAAATCAACCAGAAGGGTACTTTTCCTGTAACGATAATCATGGTTCTATACATTTCCTCCTTAAGGAGTTTAGCAAGTGCGGAACCAGTACTTTCACTATCACTTTCACCGAAGATATTGTTTTTAACTTCTTCGTAGTCATTTATAAAAAAGTGGGTTTCTAAATTATAGTTGTCCCATGTCCATGTTTCGATTAGGTTTAGTTTTTTCTGAAAAAGCTTCATGCTTTCTTCAGTAAAATCCTTTTTATCGATGAGCAGAGTATAGTCCAGGTCAGATTTTTTCGTTTGCGCGATGGAGCCTACACTTCCCATCAGAAGAGCGGTATGGATGACGGGATTTAATTCAGGATTTCTACGCATAATGACATCGGGAAACATTTTTTCCATCGCATATTGAGCTTCCTGGTCTAGCTTGAAATTATGTATTCCACACGGAGGATTCCCTTCAAAATAACCAGGCAAACCTTCCTGGTGAACATGCAATAGTCTTGGAATGATCAGGAAGATGGTCTGGTCTATTTCAGAAAGGGTGATCAGGTTTCGATGGATTTTAAACCTGTTGAACCTTAGAAATGATTGTCGGTTAGCATAAAGTGCTTCTTCATCAGGTAAATGGGTTTGTTTGTCTGACAGAGAAGTTTGTTTGTCTGGGATTGAAAGCTTTTCTCGAGCGTTTTTTATTTGTTCCTCAGAAAATTCAAGAGGGGCACTCTCTGGTGTTTGGGCTTCTGCCGAGTCCGTGCTTTCAGGAACGCTGCTCTCTGGCGTTGTTTCTTCAGGAGTATCCATTTTACCTTACCTGTTTTTAATATGCGTAAATAAACCTAACTAGATTTTATAAAAAAATATTCTTTAATCAAATAGAATTCAAAAATACTAATTGTTCTTTGCGGGTGCTTGGACCTCGGGTTTTCCTTTTGTTGTTGTTTTCCCGCCTATTAGTCCACCGCCATCTTTCCCATCTTTCCCATCTTTTTGTGCTTCCTTTTTTGCAACTTCAAGAGCTTTAAGTATTTTGATTTCAACGCGACGATTTGCCGCACGATTGTCATCGTTGCTATTTTCCAACAGCGGACGAAATTCCCCATAACCCGTTACGACCATTCTGTCTGGGGGAAAGCGCATTTTCTCAATAATAAATCGTGCCACTTTCGATGCTCTTGCGGCCGAGAGTTCCCAGTTTGAAGGAAACTTGGCGCTTTTCATTGCCACATTGTCGGTATGTCCGTCTACCATTAGTTGCTTAACACCTTCTTTCATATCTTCCTGTATGGCGCTTATAATCAGGTCTTCCGCCCCTTCGCTAAAGAAAGCTTCTCCCGGTGCAAATAAGTCGGAAGTGGGAAGTCGATGAAGAATGGTTCGAGTGTCACTTCGAACCAGACTTTCTGCGTCAACATTATCTTTTACCAATTCTCTCACCCTTTGAAGCATTTTCAACTCGTCTTTGCTTAATCTTACATTGACGCTTTCAATGCGCATTCTTTTTGTCTGGAAAGAAGAAAGGGCTTCTGCAAATCTGTTTTCATCCAGTTTGGATACGGTATACATCAGGACAAAGATAACCAGCAGAAGGGTAACCATGTCGGAATAGGTGATTAAAAAGTTCTCCAGTCCTGAAGAGAATTCGGCTGTTTGTGCCGCACGACTATCACTACCGGTGAAACCACTATCCTCACCCCCTTTACCTCCACGACCTTTTTCATCTTCGAGCAGGGTGATCTTCATATCCATTTCAGCATTATCTTCTTTTAGCATTTCAAGCTCGACGATCATCGTGCGTCGTTCCTTTTCCAGATCGTCGACTTCCTCTTTTAACTCCTGAATGATTTCAGAGGGCAACATGCCATCTTCGCCCGCATCCAAACCGCCATAAAGCATGTCCTCATATTTTTTGATTAATGTGTCTTTTTCCATAACAATATCTTCCGTTACCACACCAGAAGACGTGGAGGTTTTTTTTGCTTTATTCAATTCGCTTTTAAGTGTTTCAACTTTTTTCTTTAGGTTATCCACAGTGCCCGTGTCTTCTCTAAGGCGTTTTAACTCTTTCATCAAAACATCGCGTTCTCTTTGAAACTTTTTGTTGGATTTCTTTTCGTTTTCCACTCTTTCTCTTAGTGATTCTGTGCGAACTTTTAGTTCTTCGATTTTGCTGGCTACCTTTTTGCTGATTTTTTGTTCAATTTCCTTGGTTAATTCGGCTTCTTCCTCTTTTTTTTCTTTTAGCCCTGCTTCCACACCCGCATGTTTTGCGAGGCGGGCAGCTGAAGCTTCGTTACGCTGGACTTCTGTTTCCTCCTGTGCCTTTTTTACTTCTTCTTTGAGCTTTTTAGTTTCTTCTTTGTTAAAGCTTATGAGATCGCGGACTTTTTTCGTAACTTTTCCATTTTCCTCAGTGGCTTTACGCAACTCGACTGACTTTATTTTGAGTTGCTCCTTGATCATTTGAATGGAATCCATGTTTCGCATAAAAAGTCCCTTATTTCAGTTGTTTATCGGATGAAAATGGTCAAAAGGTTATAAAAAAACAATTATTTATAGCCAATTTCCCAGACTGAAATAGCGGTAGAATTTTATTGAAAAGTTTAAGCAGATGCTCTCTTGTATAATAGCAACCTAGCCATGGATTTGGGTTGAAATAAATGAAAAAATTTCAGCTTTGATGCTATATATGAAACAGGGTTGAATTCCCCGTTCAATTTTCTCAATTAGATTATTAGATAGTTATCCATAAATTATTGAAAAATAAGCCTTAAAAATGAATTTTTATTTAAATCGAAGAGTGGTGACTGTACTTTTTTTGGGATTTTCTTCAGGACTTCCTTTGGCCTTATCCGGCGGTACATTACAGGCTTGGCTCACGGTTGAGGGGGTGGATATTCGGACGATAGGGCTATTTAGTCTTGTGGGGTTGCCGTATACCCTTAAATTTCTTTGGTCGCCTATAATTGATCGTTTTGCTATTCCCATTTTTGGAAGACGCAGAGGTTGGATAGTTCTTTGCCAGGTGGGTTTGATTGGGATCATTTTGGGAATGAGTGTTACATCGCCTCAAAATGCTTTATGGCTCCTTGCGATCCTGGCTTTTTGCCTTACCTTTATTTCTGCATCTCAGGATGTGGTTATAGATGCCTATCGAACAGAGGTTCTCAAAGAACGTGAGCGTGGTATCGGGGCAGCCGTTTCTGTCACGGGTTACCGGGTTGCAATGTTGGTGTCAGGGGCATTGGCTTTGATTTTGTCTGAATATTTGGGTTGGAGATCCACCTATATGTTAATGGCTCTGATTATGTCGTTTGGGATAGTGGCGGTTTGGCTTGGTCCCGAGCCTGAGGATCCAGGAGTTCCTCCTGCTTCCATGAAAGAAGCGGTTGCTGGCCCTTTTGCGGAGTTTTTTTCTCGCCCCGGTGTTTGGTCTTTATTGGCTTTAATAGTTCTGTATAAATTGGGGGATGCCTTTGCAGGAAGCCTGACCACAACTTTCCTGATTCGAGGTGTCAATTTTTCTGTGGCGGAAGTGGGCGCTATCAATAAAGGCATGGGCCTGGCTTCAACCATTATCGGAGCCCTTTTCGGCGGTTTGCTCATGGCTCGATTGCGTTTATTCAAATCCTTGCTGATTTTTGGAGTTTTGCAGGCTGTATCGAATCTTTCATTTATGGTTTTAGCTATAGTGGGGAAAAATTATCCATTGATGATTTTTACCATTGCCTTTGAAAACCTTGCGGGAGGAATGGGAACGGCAGCATTCGTTGCGTTTTTGATGACTTTATGTGATCACCGATTTACGGCAACACAGTTTGCCTTACTTTCTGCTTTGGCCTCATTGGGTAGGGTGTTTGTAGGGCCTCTTTCTGGTATTTTGGTGGATGAAATGGGTTGGACTATATTTTTCTTTACCACTTTTCTTTTTGCTTTGCCGGGACTGATTTTGCTTTGGGTGATGAAAGAAGTAGTGAAGGCGACAGAAAATGAAACAGCTAATGAAATATGACAGAATTCATCTACCTGCATGGTTTTGCCTCGGGGCCCAATTCAAATAAGGCTCGGGTTTTTAAAAAACGATTTGAAGAGTTGAAAATACCTTTTCATATTCCTGATTTACAGGAGGATGATTTTGAAAATTTAACTTTATCCCGTCAAGTAAAATTGGTTCAGGAAATAATAGATAGAGATAGGCATAAAAATTTCTGCTTAATTGGTAGTAGTATGGGTGGGTATTTAGCAAGTCTGATTGCACAAACAAGAGAATCAGTAAAAGCCCAATATCTTATGGCTCCCGGTTTTAATTTTCTAAATCGTTGGAGAGAAAAACTGGATTTATCCCAAACGACTCAAGACTTGATCCCGGTGTTTCATTATCGCTACAATAAAGAAGTTTTTTTAAACACCTATTTGTTTCAAGATGCAGAAATCTGGGAATCGCTACCATTCGAAAGAAAAATCCCTACCCTTATTGTCCATGGTTTGCATGATGAGACAATAGATATAGAGGAGTCGAGAAACTTTGTAAGCGAACATCCAGGTTGCCAGTTGAAGGAGCTGGACAGTGACCATGGTTTATTATCCTGTATAGACTGGATCGTTGAAGACTGCCTTGGGTTTTTTAAGGGGCAGGGTTTATTGTGATTGCCCCAAATAGCCGTGCTTGACAAACGGCGTTCTTTTTGACAAAAATGAGGCATATAGGGCAATATTTTAGCAAGCATGTAAGCGTTGATCGAAATACATAGAGGATTGTGATCCTTATGAACAACCGAATTCTTTTAGTAGATGACGACCCAGAGCTTTTAGCGGCTTTAGAACTCAAGCTTGGCAAAGAAGGTTTTAAAATTGAAACGGCTCCTGACGGAGAAGTTGCGCTTGAGATCATACGAAAAAAGCTACCTGATTTGGTTATTTTAGATGTCAATATGCCCAAGTTAAATGGCATGGAAGTTTGCAAGGCCCTTCGCTCTGATGAGCAGACCCGAGATCTTGCAGTTATTATGTTGACAGCACGGGACGATGAAATTGATCGCGTATTGGGGCTAGAGTTCGGTGCCGATGACTATGTCACTAAGCCTTATAATGCCAGAGAATTGATTCTTAGGGTTAAAGCTCTATTAAAAAGAATCTTTCCTGTTCAAAATTCTCCGAGCGCCAAAAATTTGTTCCAGATAGGAGTTTTGTCCATCGATTTGGGCAAACATGAAGTTCAGGTTGATAACGAGGTGGTGGAATTAACCTTAACCGAGTTCAAACTTCTCGCTCATCTCATTCAAAATCAGGGGAAAATTAAAACCCGTGATTTTCTTCTAGAGCAGATTTGGGAATATGGAGATGGTGTGTTTTCACGGACCATTGATACCCATATCCAAAGGCTTCGAGCAAAGTTAAATGATGCCGGTAAATACATTAAAACCGTTCGTGGCGTGGGCTATAGATTTGAATTTAGTGATTGACCTTTAAAACCTCCTTCCTTTTTCTTAATCTTTCTCTTCACATTTTCTACTAACTTATCGGTAGCCAGATACCCTGCATTGCTGAAAATGCTTGTATTTCTAACAATAGCTTTACGCAACTGTAACCTCTCCTTGATTCTTTTTTAACAAAATATCCTTATGATGATCAAAGTAGCTGGATAAAGCCTTTGGCTACACCCACGGAATGTGATGGTTGATTAAGGATCTAAACAGGAGGAAAAGAGACATGGTAAAGCAACCTGAAAATGTCAAAACAACGGGGCAAAGATTGCGTGCTTGGAGAAAGTCGGTTCCATTGAAGTTAATGGAATTGTCAGGAAAAATTCGCGTATCACAAGGTTCACTATCCGATTTGGAAAATGACAAGTCTTTGCCATCTGCCACGACTTTGGCCAACCTTTCTATATATACAGATCTTAATATTTACTGGTTGCTGACAGGTAAAGGGCCGGTTCATAAAGGGCAGGACTCTGAATTGGAAAGAACGACAGAAACCTCCAGACTTTACGAAGATTTTTTATATTTAATGCAGGACAGGAAGTTGAAGGCCCTGGTTGAAAAGCTTGTGCAAATTTACCGGGAAGGGGATGTGGGAAAGAGGGCGCAAATTACAGGCTTTCTATCTGCTCTTGGTTAATAATGTTTGACTTTAAAAAGCACTTCTTTCAAAAGGCGTTATTTCTCCATACTCCACCACTTTAGGCTCTTCTCCTTCAATTTCCTTTTTTCTCGCCGCCGCTTGAACACGCATTCTCATTTCTTCAATTTTTCGAGCTTCTTCTTTTTCTTCAGCTAGATTCCTTTCTTTATAATCTTTTACTGCCAAGGCTATCTTTTCTCTCATAGCTTTCTTTTTTTCGGACTGAATTTCCTCAATCCGGGCTCTTTGATTTTTTATCAGAAAGGAAGTAACAATTTCCTGGTTGAGTTTGATTTTTTTATAGCCTTTAACTAGCTTTCGAATGGCTTCTTCTTTTTGTTGTTCTGTGGTCTTCATGTTGAAGTTCCAGTCGAGGTTATATACTGCAAGCTCAGCCCGTGCTGCACCATAACGATATTCTCTTTGCTCATCTACTTTTAAATACAGTGTCCCTTTTTTATTTTTTACAAGTGCATAGGAATCCACATCTGGATGACCATGAAAACGGTAGACAGATCTCAATTCACTAGCTGCGAGATCCATGATGAAAGGATTCATTTTTAAACCGTTTCCAAGGTCAAAATGATCTTTTAAAGATTGTGGGTCTATCAGGGTGTTTCCTTTAACTCGAACCTTTTTTACAAAAGTATCTTTTGCCAGTGATACCTGGGAGAATCCGAGTACTAAAAAGTTTATAAAAATAAAGCCTACCGCTTTTCTAATTAGATTTAGTCTAAAAAGCTTCATATTTCCTTTTTCAAAATTACTTCAATGGATTTAAAAGATGGTGTTTTTGATTGTGGATCAACATTTCTTGGAACTAATACATTACTTTCCGGGTAGTACATCATAATATTGCCTGCTTTAATCGGGTAGGCGACTACTTTTTGATTGATCATACTACCCGTTTCATTATTAACAGCCACCCGGCTGCCTTCCTGAAGGTTCATTGCCTCCATATCATTTTTGTTCATCAACACAACATTTCTACTGGAAATACCGCGATAACGATCTTCGGTGTCGTAGACCACCGTGTTGAATTGGCCTTCAGATCGAATGGTCATTAAAATGAACCTATTATGGCTATTCTCCCTAACGGCAGGGATCTTACAGACTTTAAAATAAGCTTTACCGGCAGAAGTCGGGAATTGGGGATTATGAAGTATTCGACCCCCAATATGGAACTCTTTTCCTGTTTTATCTATGTCCTTTAACTCTTCAAATCCGGGTATTACATCACCAATCAGATGACGAATATTCCCTGTTTTGGTAAATTTATCCCAGGGTAGAGGGGTATTGGAAAGGACTTTTTCAGCAATCTCGGAAACGATTTTTACCTCACTTCTGGGTCCAAGGTAACGCGCGGGGCCCCCTTCACTCAATCGAACAAAGCTGAACATACTTTCCTGGGTTGTGGGCTCCGGCTCCTCATCTCTAGCGACAACAGGAAGGACAAGGGTGGTTTTACCACGTCCTAAAAAGTGTCCCTGGTTTAGTGTGGTGTTGAGATACAGCATAAAGTCTACTTTTGATAAAGCTTCTTGGGCAAAATTGGAGTCGGGATTAGAACCATATAAATTTCCACCAAGGTTCCATGCAAATTCAAACTTTCCACGATGCGCGGCTTCCATACAGCCGAGGGTATCGAGTCCGGGCTCCAATGGGAGGGTTACTGGAAATTTTGATTCCAGATTCTCTAAGATTATTTTTTTTAACTGTGGTGTGAAACCCATAGACCCAATTCCCTGAACATTGCTATGTCCTCTGAGGGGCAGCAGCCCGGCATGCTTTCTCCCTACCATTCCTCGTAAGAGGGTAAGGTTGACCATGGATTGAACATTGTCCACACCAAAGGCGTGGTGTGTGATTCCCATCGCCCATGCGAAAACCGTATTCTTGCTTTTCGCGAATATCTTCGCGGTTTGTTCTATTTCCTTTTTGGAAATCCCGGAGGATTTTTCCAGGGTCTTCCATGGGATATTTTTTATATGGTTTTCCAGTTCTACAAAATTTTCAGTATGGTTGGCAATAAACTCATGACTTAAAAGAGATGGGTTTGATTCAGCCAGATCAAATAGTGCTTTGGCGATTCCGGTGAATAGAGCGATATCCCCACCAATTCGAGGTTGTAAATAGACACTGGCGATTTCCGATCCGAATAAAAGGCTACGCAGATCTGAAGGAACACTGAAGTTTTCCAGTCCGCGTTCACGCGCCGGATTCACCACGATCACTTGACCCCCGCGTCTTCGAACATTCATTAGAGTTCGAAGGAAACGTGGGTGGTTAGATGCGGGGTTGGCGCCCACCAGGAAAATCAAGTCCGAATGGTCCAGGTCATCCAAATCAACGGTTGCGGTACTTGTCCCCAGGCTTTGTTGGAGCCCAACTCCAGATGCTTGATGGCAATAGTAGGAACAATTGTTGACATTATTAGTGCCAAATTGTCGCGCAAATAATTGGAGAAGGAATCCCGCTTCATTACTGGATCGACCGCTGGCATAAAAAAAGGATTTACTGGGAGGGGTGGTATTGATTTTTTCAATGATCCTCTGCATGGCCTCCGCCCAGGAAATTGGGCGATAGTGGGAGCCATTTTCTTCGCAAAGTATAGGGGATACCAGTCGACCACTCAATTCGAGTTCACGTGGAGTCCAATTAGATAAAGTATCTACGGAATTATCGCTGAAGAAATTTTCCGGCAAGGCTCCCTGCATATCTGAAGCCTGGGCCATGAAGGACTTGTTGCATACCGCGGGGAAATGTCCTTGCTCATCCCTCATACCACCATTTTGCCCACCCATGCCGAGAGCGCAGCTTTTACAATTGTTGCGGGATGCCAAGGCACGCATCATGGGCCAGAATCCACCAGCGCGGCGTGCCATTTTAAGGGAATAGCGAATCGCGCCCCAACCTCCTGTTTTTCGTGGTAGGGCCATGTGAATTCTCCTGCAAGAAAGAGGTTAGTTTATGGGAAGTCAGGCTTCCAAGCCATATTTTTGTCAAACCATCCAAGGTCGGCTTTATTTGTTTGGAAATTAATTTTACTTTCCATTGATAGAAAGGCAAGGAGTAGTGAAACTAATTTGTAATTCGATTTAGTCATAAAAAACGGGAGCAAAATTAAGCTAGGTTTTCAGGTGTAGATAATTTGCAACTTTAAAAGTCCACCTTGAATTAGGTTTGGTTCTATTCCTATTAACTTTTTCTGTTTGATTTTGATGTTATCGTCTTGGCCTTGTAACCCCTTGAATTTATGAAATTATTATGACATTATTAGACGTTGAAACCGTAGTTTTCTAGCCTTGTTTTTAAAAAAAACCGATCACATAGAACTAACCTTCTAACTATCCAATTGAAAAATAATTGTTGAAGATATTTAAATGGAATTAAAAAGAACTATCTCGGCGATAAGTTTTCTATCGCTTATTTTGATAAGCTTCGGTATTAAACTCATTGAATTTGATAATCCCTTTTCGGGGTTTCATTTGCTAAGGCAATTGGACAACTTGGTTGCCATAGAAGAATACTTCCTGGAAGGTATAGGATTAAAGAGACGTGGAGTTGCTGGGGGTTATTTGGTCTTTGAGTTACCGGTTTATCAGGCTCTTGTTGCATTTTTATCTTCTTCCATGGAGGAGATTCTTTTTTATGCCAGAACCATAAACTTGGTGTTTGCCTTTTTGAGCATGATTTTATTATTTAAAATTGCAAGCATTTGGTTTGATACAAAAACGGCAATTTATTCCACCCTGTTTTTTGCGTTTGCCCCCCTGAATTTGGCATATCACAGAGCCATTATGATGGATATTTCTACAATTTTCTTTTGTCTGACGGCGACATGGCTTTTGCTAGAGTATTTAAGAGACAAAAATAGAATATGGGTTCTTCCTTTGTTTGTGATTGCTGGAGGGTTGTCTGTCGTGACGAAGGCCTTATATTTTTTTCCTGTGGGGGCCATTGCGTTAGCTAATTTTATTACTCAATATCGGTCTCCCTTTTCTACTAACGCGGTAAATTACATAAAGAAAAATGTAGGGCTTGTTATCTCCTTTATTCTTATTGTCGGTACATTGATTTGGTGGATGGAGGTTGTGAAATCTGCCAATGGGCCAATAGGAATACCTGATAACGGATTATTTACATTTGTGTCAAACTGGAGTTTTCTGTTTTCTCTTAAGTATTATTTCGTACTTTTTTTTCGCTTTACTCTGCTTTTATTAAATCCATTTACCTTTCTACTGTTTATACTTGGAATAGTTGTAATTTGGATGCGATACCGAGATAAAGATTCCATCGCTTTTCCAATTTTAATTCCTTTTTATTTTTTAATTTTTGGTCAGGTTAACGGGCCTCATGAATACTATGCTCTCATAATGGTTCCATACTGCTCAATAGTTGCTGGTGTTGGTGCAGCTTGGCTGGAAGAAAAATTGAATGATAGCAACCTCATAAACAAACGCGAGCTGACACAGGGGATTTTAAGTGTTTTTTCTTCAGTAGTTTCAATTTTGATATTTTTTTTAAACTTTCTTGTGGGATCCCCAAACCTTAATCAGAAAACGGTACAGATTAAGCAAGAAATGAGTACAGTCCTTGAACCCAGGCAGATAGCTCATGTATATATTAATAAGTCAAATTTTGCTCTTGTAGATTATATAAAATACAATCGGGGATTGTATCTTTTGTATGCAATGAATGTGAGGTCGAAGGGCGAAATTAGGGTTTATGGGAAACCCATAACATCAACTGAGATTTTATATGCCTTAGGGCAGTTTGGCACTGCGGAATTTACCCAAGGTGAAATTCCAAAAATTAATATACAGGTTTTGCGACAGAATCAACTAAAAAACCTGAGATATGTTATGTTTTATAGATATTTTGAAGATCAAAGATCTCAGATTAAGTCAGGCATGTCTGCGTTTAAAATCTTTTACGAGTCTGGTGATTGGATAATTTACGACCTGAATATAGAAAGATGAGAAGAGTCGATGTTTAGTCGGAACCATTTACCGTTATCATTAAGTGATTTATGGGAAGTAAATTAGGAAAAAATAAATATCTATTTATTAGAATCAAGATTGCTCTTTCTATGATTATGAAAAGAAAGGTTTCTTTTAAAAAGATTTTTAACGCAACGCATTGTTGGATTGCTCAAAAATTTCGTTTTGTAAAATCATCTAAGTTCCCATTCATAATAAATTTTGAATTGTGGAATGAATGTAATGCCCAATGTACATTTTGCAGAAGTGAAGATGGCGAAATTTATGACCTTAACCCTAATAATTCAGGGAAGGATGCTATTGAAAAGGGAAGAATGCCCCTTAAAGTTTTTAGTGAAATTATTGATCAGTCAAAGGATCATATACTTCTTGCAGTTCCATATGTTAATGGCGAGCCTTTGATGTATCCGGATTTATATGAAGCACTAAAGTTTGCATCCGACAGGAAAGTGGCAACATTGATTTCAACTAACGGTGAGTTGTTGACGGAAAAAAATATTAAAAAGCTTTTAGATTCCTCTTTAGACTTTCTCAAAATTGCCATAAGTGGTTTCTCGCAAGACATTTTTACTATCCAGCATAGAGGCTGCGATATTGAAAAGATCAAGGAAAACATGAGAAATTTAGCGCGTATGAGAGACGAGGGAGGGTATGAAATTTTAGTTATGTTGGACTATATTTATTACGAATACAATGCGCATGAATATTCTGAAGCCCTAGAGTTGGGCAGGGAGCTAGGTTTCATAGTCAGTCGTAGACCAGGGAATTTGCATAAGTTGGCTGAAGAACATCCGGAATTAGCCCAAAAAGAGAAACCACAGGATGATAATACAAACCTGCCAATAAAGGATCTTTGTGACTGGCCTTGGAAAGTTATGACTGTTAACTGGGATGGAAGTATTTATCCATGCTGTGATTATGTTGTGTGGGGCGATCAAAAAGTTGATGCAAAATTTGAAACGGGTAAAAGTCAAATAGAAGAAATCTGGAATGGGTCAACAAAAATTAATAATCGGAAGGTCCATTTGACAGATGGACGAGCAGGATACGATATTTGCTCTAAATGCACGCGTACCGGCACCGCCTTCAAGTTTTAAATAGATGTTCGCTAAATAGCTGTCCTGGGATATTGCGATCCAACCTCACCTGAAACTCTAATACCACTAAAGCGATCTAATGGAAAAGAAAATACATCAAATTGACGAACTAATTTCACCAAAGGCCATTAAAATTTCAATGATATTTTCTTTCAGAAACGAGGAAGATGTTCTTTCTGAGTTAATTTTTCGCGTTAGAAATGTTTTGAAGTTGGAAAAGGAAAAAGGCATCGTTTCCAGTCACGAGTTGATATTCATTAACGACCGCTCTACTGATAGATCAGAAAAAATATTAATGGACCTTGATGAGGGGCATGGAGATATTAAAATTATTAATATGTCCAGAAATTTTGGAGTTTCACCTTGCGTGATGACCGGCTTAAAATATTCGACAGGTGATGCGGCAATATATATGGATTCGGATCTTCAAGATCCTCCTGAGGTGATTTCAAAGATGCTTGAGGTATGGAAGAAAGGTGATAATGTTGATGTTGTTCATACGGTCAGAACATTTCGCGATGGTGAACCTTTTATAAAACTGCAAATTGCAAAATTAGGATACTGGATACTTCGCAAAACGGCCAGCATTGACCTGATAGCCGAGGCTGGTGATTTTAAATTTTTGTCTCGCCGAGTAATCAATCATTTAAACCAACTGAGTGAATATAATCCATTTATGCGGGGAATGGTGGCCTGGGTAGGATTCAATCAACAAAAGGTAGAATATAAACGCGAAAGTCGTTTTGCAGGGGATACCAAGTTTCCTATTTTTAGCCGAAAGGTGATTAATAATTTTTTTAGTTCGGCTTTAATTTCCTTTTCAAGCGTTCCCTTGCAATGGGCATCTCTCATCGGATTAGGGGGTGTTGTGATTTCAACGTTGATGTTTGTTTTGTTTATTTTTGAGAAAATTTCAGGATTCACTCCCCCAGATTGGCTGCTGATCATAACCGCCATTTTTTTCGTTGGGAGTATTCAGCTAATTGGAATTGGTATTTTAGGCTTGTATGTTCAATCTGTTTATATTGCAACCAAAAACAGACCCAATTTTATAATAGAAAGCGTGTTTGGTTTTAGTGAGGAAGAATTAGAGCAAATTCGAAGAAATTCAACAGATAGATAAACTTCCTATATTTAATAGACTTCATTGGAGTGGAACAAATAACTTCCGTACTATCAGCCCAGGTGAAAGCTCTGAAATTTAAAAGTTCACTTCTTTGTTCTTTTCAAATACCAATTCCATGTTAAATGAAGCCCTGCATCCAAAGAGGTTTGGGCTTCCCATCCTAGTGCCAACATTTTACTGCTATCCAGTAAACGACGAGGATTTCCATCCGGTCGACTTATATCATAAATCAGTTCTCCGCAATAACCGCTGATCTGTTTAATTTTTTGAGCTAATTGCGCAATGGATGTTTCCTGCCCAATTCCAACATTGATGGCCTCAGGGTTGTTATAATTTTTCAACAAAAATAGGCAGGCATCAGCCAAATCATCTACATAAAAAAATTCGCGCTTGGGTTTTCCAGTACCCCAAATTAAAATCTTGTTTGATTTTTTCACACATGCTTGATGGAATTTTTTTATTAGGGTTGGAATGACATGGGCATTTTCATCGAAATGATCATTTATTCCATATACATTTGCAGGAATAGCCGAGATAAAATTGGCGCCATATTGCCTATTGTAAGCTTGACACATTTTAATGCCCGCTAATTTGGCAATAGCATAAGGTTCATTTGTCGGCTCCAGAGGTCCTGTAAGTAAATATTCTTCCCTCATGGGTTGTGAACACTTTTTGGGGTATCCGCAGGAGCTACTCAAATAAAGCAGCTTTTTGACACGATATTTCCATGACAAATCAATTACATTATTTTGAATCATCAAGTTTTCAAAAATAAATTCAGCCGGGTAGGAATTATTCGCCTGAATACCCCCAACCTTGGCGGCCGCTAAAATGACATACTCAGGTTTTTCTTTGGAAAAAAATATTTCTGTTTTTTTCCTATCGGTCAAATCTAAACTTTTGTGGGTTCTTGTGATAATCCTGGTAAAACCGGTAAAATTTAATTTTCGAATAAGCGCAGACCCTATCAGGCCAGTGTGGCCGGCTACAAAAATTTTTGAATTTTTATTCATTCGAAAAAATAGTAAAAGTAAAATGGGAAGAGGGCATAAACAGAAAATTGCTTATTGGATCTTATTAAGAATATCACAAAGTGCTCTGATTTTATCTGCAGGAAGGTCGGGATAGTTTCCTATATAAAACCCATAAAAGTGAATATGTTCCACCACGGGGTAATTTTTATATTCATTTTCATCGATTACACCCCGGAGGTAAGGTTGCCTCAATTGGTTTCCTCCTCCTGCGCTACCACGCCTGAATTCTACATCATACTTATTTAATCTGGCCATCACACGATTGCAAAATTCAAGGTCCGGTTTTTTTAAAATCAAATTGAAAGCATAATTACAACAACCCTCAAGATTAAAATCCGTTTGATACTTATCAGGATTCAATAAGTCCAGAAAAAGCTTGAAGTTTTTTTGACGTTTATAGTTGTTTGCATCGAGCCGTCTCAACTGGTTCCTACCTAGGACAGCTCCCAGTTCTGTGTTTCGCATATTAAAAGCTGGGAAAGCGAAAATGAATTGGGGGTTTAGCTCCGAGTTGTCATTTTGGTATGATAATTTTGTTTCATTATTTGTGGCTTCCCTGACCATTCCATGTGAGCGGAGCATACGGCAAGTTTGATAAACCTCCTCATTATTTGTACAAACCATTCCTCCCTCAATGGTGCTCATATGATGAGCATAGTAAAAAGAAAAATTCGAAACCCATCCGAATGAACCTATTTTTTTGTTGTTAAATTCTGCACCATGTGACTCGCAAACATCTTCAATCAAGGGGATATTTCTTTTTTTCAGGGTGGAAATGAGCCGGTCGGTTAAGCCATTGAACCCTTGTGCATGGGTAAGGAAAACGGCTTTTGTGTTGTCAGTTAGTTTGGCAATAACCTGATCGTCATCCATGCTTAAGGTTTTTGGGTTGATATCTACAAATATTGGATCAAAACCACAAAATAAAACAGAGGAGATATCTGAAACCCAGGTCAAAGTTGGAACAATAATCTCGCCACCAGCACCAAAAACTTGTTTTAAAGCTACTAAAGATATTAAATTTGCTGATGATCCGGAATTTACAAATATGCTGTATTTTACTCCCAACCATTCTGACCATTCTTTTTCAAATTCGCGGACATTCTCAGATTGTGTAAGTATAGGGTTTCTTTGTAAAAACTCAACAAGGGTATCTAGATCTTCTCGGGTAATATTATTTTCCATCAGCGGCCAATTCAAACTCATCTTATATTTCCGATAATTTAATATGATTACGTAGTATCTTCAGTCTTTCTGGAGTACCAATGTCGAACAACTTTTCGCCTGTTTTAAACCCATAAAAATTTTGGCCAATCATAGAGGGAAAAACCTCTTTCTCAATGGAAACGTTTTGTTCTGGAGGAATTTGGCCTAAAACCTCTTTTTCTATTAAATAAACACCGGCATTCACCAGGCCCTGCCCCTTAATTTGCTCAGATTTTTCTATAAATCTATTAATTTCTCGATTGTCATTGATAATTACCGACCCATACGCACTTACATCATCAATAGTGGTCACAGCCATAGAAATTGAGGCACTATTTGTTCTATGAAATGCAACAAAATCATTTAAATTTATTGGGCAAATAGAATCACCATTTAATACCATAAAGGTAGAGCTTGAAATAAAAGGTTCGGCATTTTTAATTCCTCCACCTGTTCCAAGAGGTTCGTCTTCTTTGGACAGAATGTAAGTATTGTTATCACTTTTTTTCTGAAAGTACTGTTCGATGAATTCACTTTTGAAACCGGCGCACAAAATAAACCGCCGAAAGCCAAATGATGATATGTGTTGGATGAGAATCTCTAAAAATGGCCGACCATTTATTTTGACCATGGGCTTGGGGCAGTTCTCTCCAATCTCTTTAAGCCTTTTTCCTAGGCCACCGCAAAGAATAAGGATGTCTAGATTGGGCATATCATCCTGTGTTATGGATCATAGGAGGGGGTAGATTATGACTGCTGGTTTAAAATAATCTGACTTCCTGAATGTTCAAAGTCAAAGGGGACATAGAGAAGGTCGTTCAGTCGCTTTTTTATCTTAGGCTGATCTTCTGGTTTGGCGAAAAGAATCATAAAGCCGCCACCTCCTGCACCTAAAATTTTTCCGCCTATTGCACCGGCAGATTGAGCTACACCATAAATGTCATCAATGTAAGAAGTGGAGATACTGTCACATATTTCTCGCTTAAGCTTCCAGGATTCATCTAACAACTGGCCGAATTTGTCAATCGCAGTATTTTTAGAATTTAAAATGCTTATCGCTTCTTCCACCATTTGATACATTGTTGTTAATTGTTTTTTCCTTTTTGGAAAGTTCTCGATTTTTTTTTTGGCAATTTCTGAGGAAAACCGGGAAATTCCGGTGAAAAAAAACATTAAATGATTTTTCAATTCATTAATACGCTCAGGATTTATTGTAATAGGAGTTTCCCTGAATGAATGGTCATTAAAAAAATCAATTCGATTGAAGCCGCCAATGGATGCCAATATCTGATCCTGGGACCCCACACTTTCTTTGAGAATATCTCTTTCAAGGTGAATAGCGTCAAGAGCCAGTTGTTGACGGGTAGGCATGATGCCCTTCAAAGCATAAAGCGAATGTAGCATTCCTACAGAAAATGATGAGCTCGATCCAAGCCCAGTTCGAGCTGGAAGATCGCCGTCATGATGAATCTCCAATCCCTCTTCAATACCCATTAATTCTATAGCTGCCCGGATTGCTGGGTGCTGAATTTCATTTTTCTCTTTTACTGTTTCTACCTTCGAATAAACAACTCGGTACTTGTGCTCGAAAAAGGGCGGTAAGGGGCGGCAGCTTATATAGCAGTACTTATTAATTGTTGTCGCTAAAACAGCTCCTGGATTTTCAGAGTACCATGCCGGATAATCCGTTCCTCCTCCAAAAAAAGATATTCGAAATGGTGTTCGACTAATTATCACTTTTTATTTTATCCTTAAATTATTATCTGTCGGCGCCATTATTTGGCGGAGTCAGATGTTTCCATACCCACTTTTTTTAATAATTTGAAAACCCTTAATTAATTCCTTGATTCCGTATGATAGGGAATGTTCTGTTTTAAATCCAGTGGCCTCAATTTTTTCATTGCTAACAATATAATCTCTTTTATCTACATCCTCGCCGATTTCAGCTTCAGTGAAATAAAAATTTGAAATTTGCTCCTTTATTACCTCGCACAGCTCAGCCTTACTTATATTGGCATCACTTAACCCGACATTATATGATTCGCCCTTCATTTGTTCAAAATTTTCTAACCCGTATATGAAGGCCCGGGCTGCATCACGCACATGCAGATAGTTCCTTTTAAAGTGTGCCTCAAATAAAATTATGAAACGGTCGTAATATGCTCTGTATGTAAAATCATTTACCAGTAGATCTAGTCTCATTCTTGGGCTAATTCCAAACACTGTTGCGAAACGAAATGTTAAACTGTTGCCAGACTCCAGAATAATCTTTTCAATTTCGACTTTCAATTTTCCGTAAAGAGATACAGGGCGCAATGGTGTCTCTTCCGTGCAATGAATACCCTTTTCACCCACTCCATAGCCGCTGTTTGTGGTTGGGAAAATAACCATTTGATCGGGGTTTCTCTTTGCCAGAATTGTTTTTATGGCTTCAAAATTTACTGCCTTTGCAGTAATGGGGTCTTTGTCGCATAAAGGTGCTCCCGTAAGACAAGCCAACGGTAAAATCGCATCCACCTTCTTCAGTTGTTTTTCAAGCAATTCAGCATTTCTCACGTCCCCGTTGATCAAAGTGAAATTGTTGAAGTGACAGCATTCCAAAAGAGAGGTTTGCTTATACATGAAATTATCAACAGCAATAACTTCATGGCCTTTTTGTAAAAGCATTGGAACCAAAACCGAGCCGATATAACCTGCGGCTCCTGTAATTAATATTTTCATGAACTAATCACCATCTCCTTAATCGTGCGGGTAATTTTTTTTGCATCCGGATAGTAATATTGCTCGAGTGTGAAACCAGCTGGAGAGGGTACATCAGAAAGACCTAATCGTCGCACCGGTCCTTTAAGGAAAGAGAATCCTTTTTCAGCGACCAGACACCCAATTTCTGCACAAACTCCGCCCATTCCCCACCCAGTATCAACAATCAATATTCGACCCGTTTTATGAAGGGATTCCAAAATGATTCCTTCATCCAGGGGCTTTATAGTTCTTAAATCAATTATATCGGCAGTAACATCTTCCATTTCATCTGTTGCTTTTATGGCCAATTCCAAAATATGAGAGGTGCCTACAATTGTCAGGTCATTCCCTGTTCGTCGATAGATTCCTTTGCCGAGTGAGATTTTATAAGCCTCTTCCGGAACGACCCCCTTGTTTCGCATGGACCAACGATGTTCAAAAATCAAAACGGGATTGTTGTCGGCTATAGCGGCAAGCATCAAACCCTTAGCGTCGTATGGCGTGCTCGGCATGACAATTTTTAATCCTGGAATCCCAAGGAGCAAACCCTGTATCGCTTGTGAATGTTGGGAACCCGATCCCCAGCCCCGGCCGATAGCGGACCAAATAACAAGAGGTACATTGGTCTCCCCATTATCCATATAATGAACCTTGCTGGCATGGCTAACGATTTGATTGAAAGCTAATAATAAAAAGTCTGGACGATTGTGCATATAGACAGGTCGCAGACCATTCATGCTGGCGCCGGTACAAATGCCGGTCATTCCTTCTTCTGAAAGAGGGGTATCAAATACTCGGTCTGTCCCAAATTTTTCATGAAGTCCTGTGGTTACCCCAAACATTCCTTTGGGGTCATTCACCCCTTGGCCTAGAACAAGCACTTTTGGGTCCAGTTCTAAAGCCAGAGTAAGGGCCTCATGGAGGGCTTCCATGTAGGAAAGAACTCTGCCTTCCATGGGAGCCTGAGTATCGTTTGATTTAGATGTGATTAATTTTTCTGCCCAGGGCATATTTATAATTTTTTAAAAAAAGTTTATGGACAGTAAACGTGTGTTGATAGATCTGATTCTTCAGGATTGGGGCTGGATATTGCATGATCGAAGGCGCTACTGATTTCTTTTAGAATTCTACTTTCATCATTATTTCGGTCTACTTCAGTATACAAGTTCATCTCAGTGAGAAGTTCACGGAAAGTATCAATAGGGCAATATTGTTCCCATTGTCGAACCTCTTCAGGGTCTCGGTAGCCTGTTGCGCTGTCATCTCCAGCTCCACCATG
>Ga0209992_10001611_pt1 | contig 23012 bp, 33 predicted proteins | sample 2SBtaG_2_FD_182564 | JGI IMG/M metagenome (GOLD analysis project Ga0209992, IMG submission 182564) | Deep subsurface microbial communities from Kolumbo volcano to uncover new lineages of life (NeLLi) - 2SBTROV12_ACTIVE470 metaG (SPAdes)... | ecosystem: Environmental > Aquatic > Marine >... | reverse complement strand
AACAACTTTGTTATTGGTGGGTTCTTCTGTTCCCCATATGTCATTCAAGTATTGGTCACGTCCTGATCCGCCTCTATAAAATTTATATTTTAACGTGTTTGTTTTGTAGTAGTCTTGGTGGTAGTCTTCTGCTGGATAGAAGGTGGTAAATGCTACAATTGGGGTAACAAGAGGTTTGTCGTAGCGTCCTGATTCTTCAAGTGCTTGTTTACTTGCTTCTGCTTGTTTTTGTTGTTCTTCAGTGTGGTAAAAAATAGCACTGGTATATTGGTGTCCTCGATCAACGAATTGTCCACCATCATCGGTTGGATCAATTTGTTTCCAGAAAATATCGAGTAATGTTTCATAAGATATTTTCGTTGGATCATAGGTTATTTGGACGGATTCGATGTGGTTAGTTGTACCAGAAGAAACATCTTTGTAGCTAGGGTTTTCTTTAATTCCTCCTGCAAAGCCAGAGATTACTGTATAAACACCATCCATCTCCTCAAAGGGGTGTTCCATGCACCAAAAGCATCCACCAGCAAAGGTTGCGTGTTCTAAGCTGTCTGGATCAACAGCTACAGGAAGTTCTTTGACAAAGGGTGCAGGCTGTGCACAGCTAAATAAACCTAGTACTAATACGAGAGTAAAAAGAGTTACCATTTTCATAAGGAGGTGTCATAAATCATATTTATATGTGTTGTGTTTTAAATTGGTCACATATGGATTGTTTTGTCAACAAGTGTGTCAAAGAAGGTTTTGTTGGGTAACACTAGTTATACAGTGGTTGGTTTGAATTGTTTCATCAGTAAGGCATTGCTAACTACACTAACACTACTCAAAGCCATGGCACCTCCTGCAATAATGGGGCTTAATAGCCATCCTGTGAATGGATAAAGGATGCCTGCGGCAAGGGGTATACCTATAATGTTGTAGGAAAATGCCCAGAATAGGTTTTGTTTAATTTTTTTCATGGCATAAGTGCTAAGTTGTATTGCTGTTACAACGTCGCGTAAATCTTCTTTAATTAAAACAATATCTCCACTTTCGATGGCAATGTCTGTGCCGCTTCCTATGGCAATACCAATATCAGCTTGAGTAAGTGCTGGTGCATCATTGATACCATCACCAACCATGCCAACAATGTGCCCTTTTTTTTGGAGTCGTTTAATGGCATCTGTTTTTCCTTTGGGTAATACTTCTGCAAGGACTGTTATGATGCCTAGTTGCTTAGCAATGGCTTTGCCCGTGCGTTCATTATCTCCTGTAATCATAATAACTGTTTTTCCCATTGCATGTACTGCATTAATTGTTTTCCGTGCATGATTTTTGATGGTATCTGCTACAGCAACTAAACCAACAAGTTGTTTGTTGATGGCAAGAAGCATGACTGTTTTTCCTTGGTGTTCTAATTCTTGTATTTTTATTTCTGTGGTATGTGTTGATATGTTTTTCTCTTTCATGAGGGTGCGATTACCCAACACAATAAGTGTTCGGCGATAACATGCTTCAATGCCTTTGCCTGTATGTGAAACAAATGAAGAACTATTGGGTATCTTTTTGTGATAGGTGTTTGCTCGTGTAACAATAGCTTCGCCAAGGGGGTGTTCAGAATTTTTTTCTGCAAGTGCTGCATAAAAGAGTATATCTTTTTTAGTATATTTACTGAGAGCTATAACATCAGTTACTTTGGGTTTTCCTTTAGTGAGTGTTCCTGTTTTGTCAAAAACAATGGTGTCTAATGTTTGTGCTCGTTGGAGTGCTTCTCCATTTTTAATAAGTATACCTCTACTAGCACCAATGCCTGTACCAACCATGACTGCAGTGGGTGTTGCAAGACCGAGAGCACAGGGACATGCAATAATGAGTACGGCAACAAAAATTGCTAATGCAAAGGCAAAACCAAAGCCTCTGATGTACCATGTGAGGAAACTAATGATAGCAATAGCAACAACAGCAGGAACAAAATATGCAGAAATACGGTCTGCAAGTGCTTGGATGGGTGCTTTACTTCCTTGTGCATCTTCTACAAGGCGTACAATTTGTGCAAGGAATGTTTCTTTACCGATCTTTGTTGCTTTAAAACGAAAGGATCCTGTTCTATTGATGGTTGCACCAATAACACTATCCCCTTTGTTTTTTTCAATTGGAATACTTTCTCCAGTAATCATGCTTTCATTAACGGAGGAGTGGCCACTAAGAATAATACCATCTACAGGAATTTTTTGTCCGGGTTTTACAAGAATAATGTCACCTACAATAACTGTATCAATGGGTATTTTTTGTTCTTTACCCTTGCGTATGACTAATGCCGTTTTTGCTTGAAGGCCCATAAGTTTTTTGATGGATTCTGAAGTTTTCCCTTTGGCAACAGATTCTAAGTATTTTCCAAATAAAATAAATGCTACAAGAATACCTGCTACTTCAAAATAAAGATGGTTTGCTGAAAACAGTGTGCTTTCTTGAAAAATCATAACAGTAACATATAAACTATACACATAGGCCGATCCTGTGCCAATAGCCACTAATGTGTCCATATTTGCAGTATGTGTTTTAATGAGTGATAAAAATCCTCGTGTATAAAACTGGTAACCAATAAGCAAAATGGGCGTAGTTAATAAAAGTTGTATGAGGGCCATGGATTGTGCTGTTATGATTGGCAGGGGGAGTGAAACATGGGGTGCCATAGCAAGGTACAGGAGAGGCAATGACAAGATAAGTGAAAACAAGACTTTTATTTTGAGGGTATGGTGTTCTTTTTCCCGTTCTTTTTTTTCAGTATCTTGCGATACATCTTCTTGCATAGATGTATAACCAGCATTTTTTATTTGCTGTTGTATTGCTTCGCTTGTGATAATTTGGGGATTGTAAGTAATGCTTGCTTTTTGGTTTATTGAAAGTTTTTTGTTGGTGATGCCATCAAGCTGTGTTAATGCAGCTTCAACAGTTGCAAGACAGTGAGGGTTATCCATGCCTATAACGGTGAGTCCTATGTTTTTTTCTTTACTTGTGGTTTGTTGTGCAACACTGTATCCTAGTTGGGTAATAGTTTGTTCAAGTTGTTGTTGGGAAATTTTTGTTGAATCATGCGTTACATATGCTTTTTCCGTAGAAAAGTTGACGGTTGCATTACTAACACCTTGTTTTTTTTCAAGAGCTTTTTCAATTTTAGCAACACACGATGCACAAGTCATACCTTTAATGGAAATAATTATTTTTTTTGTCATTTTTGAATAAATAAACTACGTTAAGTAGTTTTTAATTATTTCTCTTTCAAGACCCCTCTTTCCGGAATAACGCTTATTGTGCCAGGTATTCCTGCTTCTGTATGTCTTGGTATGCCACAGTGGTATGAAAAGCTTCCAATTTTATTGGGTGTGAAAGTGACTCGTGTTGTTCCACCTTGAAGAATAGTGTGAACGTCAAAGGCATCAATATCAAAGGCATGAATAATATCTTTGTTAGCAATATCTAGAATTATTGATTCTCTTTTTTGGACAATAATTTCTGTTGGTGTAAAACCCATGCTAAAGGCGTTAATAGTTATGGGTATGTTTGATGGGATTGTTACTATAATATTTTCATGATCTGAGACATTGAGGAGATCTGGAATAAATGTTGTTACAAAAAGAAGTGAAGAGAAACGTAAAACTATAGGAAATGCTTTTTTTTAAAAAATGTGGTGAGAGTCATAGTTTTACTAAATAAATTGTTCCAAAAAAATATTAGAATTGATCTTCGATAGGGAAATTATATTTCTCTTCTATTATTTGTTGTAATACAGCTCTGTGTTGTTCACCAACTTCATCTGCAATAGCTGTTGCAAAATATTCTGCTAAGTAGGGGTTTCCATGCCCTTCAAGTATTTCTCCGATACATTCGCCGCAAGGGTGTTTACCATTTACAACGTCTCGGAGGCAGTCACAGGTTGCTCCTTCACCATGGCCTGGTGTTTTTTCAATACAGTAAGTACAGGGTTTTTCTAAACAACATCTATAGTTAGTATGTGGTAATTGGCTACTGATGATGTTATTTTTGAGAGCAATAAAATCTTCCCGTTGGTGGGCCATATCTTTGTGTTTCATTGTTGGCATGGTGATGCCTGTAAGACTTATGAAGATTATTACTATAATAATGCCACAAAAAAAAGAAAGTGTTGATGATTTTCTCATTTAAATCACCATAAACTCCGATGGTTGTCCATCTTTTAATGTATAAATAACATAAGGTCCTTTTTTTGATCCAGGCATACCTGGTGTTCCGGTAGGCATACGGGGTAATGCAATACCATCAATATCTGGTTGTTCCGTGAGTAGTTTTTCAATGGCTTCAAGAGGAACATGTCCTTCAACAAAGTAGTCGCCTATAAGGGATGTGTGGCAACTTTGCATGTTAGAAGGTATGTTTTGTTGTTCCTTGATCATTTGCATGTTTTTTGTTGGGAGAACATTGACAGTGTAACCATCTTGTTTGAGTGCTGCTGCGTGTCCTGTGCAACAACCACAATTAGGTGATTTGTACATGGTAACGACAATAGCGTCGCCGGTTGATCCATTGGTTGTACATCCCACAATAAAGAGGAGTGCAAGAAGTGCACTCATAACAAGAAGGTGTCGTCGCATGTTAGCAACCTCCTACCATTGTTGGAGCGCTCCGTGGCGTTCCTTGTGCTGACGCAGATTGTAGTGGTTGTCTGTACCCTGCGATTTGCGTTTGTTCGACAGTATCTTTGATAGTGTCAATTTGTATGGCTTGCACTCCTGAAAATATCAGGAGAAACAAAACGACGCCCATAAGAATGAGACCATTTTGTTGTGTTTGTTGTTTTTTCATTATTTTCATTGTTAGCAACCTCCTACCATTGAGCCACCTGTTGTTTTTCCTTGTTCAATACCACGGTGAACGTTGGTAGTAAGAAGGATCGTGTTGTAGTCCATGCCTTTATCTGTCATGACTTGTGCTTTTGCTTCGTGTATTGTGGGGAAGAAGAGTATTTTGAATTTACCAACTTCTTCTAATATTTCTTCATTGTCTATGTCCGGATGGTTGAGTAAAAGATATTTTGTGAGTCCACGCATAGCAAAACTGTGTGCACATCCGCATGCTGGTTTGCCATTTTCAAAGATAATGGAACGTGCGCCACAACAGAATTCACAAGACATACCTCCATATTCTTTGTAAAGTATTGTAATGTAACGTTCAAGTGTGGTTCCTTCGACAGTTAAACTTTTGTCAAGATTAGAGAATTTTTTAATGGCTGCATTTGCTTTTACTGCATCATAGGGGTCAATATCATCGTAGGCAAAGTTTAAGTCTTCACCATAGATTTCTGGTACGCCTGTTGGTATAATATCACTTGGTGCTGCACGAAGAGGAGTGCGTGTGCTTGTTTGTTCGTTTGCACTAAGTGTTGGTTGCATCATCATAGTGTGGACGCTATTTATTTGCACACTATTGAAGAGAAACATAACAAGAGTTGCTAAAATAAGCATTGTTGTTATTGTGTGTTGTCGCTCCTTTATGAGTTTGAAGCGTTTTGTTGTTGTTTGCATTGTGTTTTTCACGATATCACTAAACATCAGTGATGTGAAACAGTTTATGAGAATACTGATGAAACTAGTTTCATTGGAGAACGATGATGTTGGTCATGCCACGACGTTTTCGTTCGATGACTTTTTTGTGTTCAAGCTTATCAAGTGTGCGGGTCATGCGGACTTTTGAAAATTTTGTGTGTTTTATGAGGTCACTTTGGTATGATGAACCGTCTTTACTTTTGAGATGGGCGTAAATTGTTTGTTCGTCGTCAGTAAGTGTTGTAATATCAATGGTTTTGTATGTTGTTTTTTCTTTGGGTATTTTTGTGGGGTGCATAAGATAAATGCCGCTAACAATGATGGCAAATGCAATGCCGAAGCCTGTCATGAGTAACCAAGAGGTATTGCTCGTGTGTGCAGGGCAATGTTCCATATCAATAGTTGGATCTACTTCAACAGCTTTGCAGAGAAAGACATCTTTTTTATCAGTGTCATTTTTGACAAAGATTAGGAGTGTGATGAGGATAATGGCACAGCCAACAAGTATTTTTCCAATAGTTTTTGGGGTCATGGTGGGTGCAAGTGGTGGGGGTTTATATGTGTTATTACAAGAAATTAAAAAGAACAAAACCAAACATAAACACGGAACTTAAGAGTCCAATGAGTGCAAAGACAGAAAATTGTCCTATGTTGAGTGGTGCACGGAACGGTCTTTTCAGTTTTGGTAATTTATATCGTAAAATAAGAAGGCTTGCATTAACAACAGCAAAGGTGAGAAAGAGCAAAAGATTGGTGATGTTGGCAACGAGTTCGAGATCGCCAATGTAGGCTAAGAATGCGGTAACAATGGCGACAACAATGACTGCTGTTGATGGTGTGTGTGTCCGTTTATGAACAGTGGCAAATGTGGAAGGAAGTGCTTTTTTTCGTGCCATACCATAGATTAAACGGGATGTTGTGACCATGGTAATGAGAACAGTATTAGCTGTAGAAAATAATGCAATAATGCCCAATGCCATGAATGCTGGTGAGCCAAGAACGGCTGCGGCAACATCTGCTAAAGGTGCAGTTGAATTACTTAGTGCATCCCATCCAATAATACTTACAGCTGAAATGGCAACAAGAACATAGACAACTGCTGTTATACCAATGGAATACATTAGTCCTAAGGGGATAACACGTTCAGGGTTTTTTGTTTCTTCACGAAGTTTAATAACACTTTCAAATCCCATGTAGGCAAAGAAGACGAGTGCTGTTGATTTGAAAATACCTGTTAATCCGTAAGGCATAGTAAAATAATTTACGTTGCCAAAGTATTTGACACCAATAAGGATGATAACAATGAGTCCAAAGAATTCAATAAAGGTTGAAATAGTATTGAACCAACTTGCTTGTTTAATACCTGAACCAACTTGCTTCTTTAATACCAGCAAAATTAATGAGTGTCATTAATCCTATGAGAAGTAATGCTCCAGAAAATAAACTAATATTGATAAGTTGTGTTAAGTATCCTGCAAATCCTAATGCGACAGTTGCTGCACTAAAAACACCAGCGAAGATAATGGCGAAGGAAATAAACATGGCAAGTGGTTTGTTAAAACTTGCTTTGATGTAATCATATTCTCCAGCATCCCCTTTGAACATGGATGATAATTCTGCATAACTTAATCCTGTAAAGAGTGCAATGAGTGCTGAGAAAAGAAAGGCTAACCATGTTGCATTACCAGAATATGATGCAGCCAGTCCAATGAGTGCATAAATGCCTGCACCTAAGATAATGCCTACACCTGCTACGGTGACATTGAATAAACCCAGCTCTCTTTTTAGTTGTGGCATGACCTACATTTTTTGGTAGAAGGGACTTATATAGGTTTATGTTGACACAATCTTTATATAGCGTTTATTGGTGGTTTTTACTCATGCGGTGGTAGTATAGTGGTTAGTATCTTACGTTGCCAACGTAGGGACCCGGGTTCAAATCCCGGCCGCCGCATAGACCCTACTTTCCGATGCGGTAATTTCTAAATAATGTGATGAATGTTTAGAGGGGTATTTGTATTTAAAGAGTTGAATATATTTAGAGAGGAGGATTTTTTGATACTATCATTTTTTATGGTCCTTAATATTGTCTCGCATCTGTTCAGATAATAAGATAAGCATATTATCATTAGCAGCGATAACAATGGTTAGAAGTTCTTCTGCTTTTTTTATTCTCTTTTTATTTCTAGTCTTTTTCACTTCGCGTACCATTTTTTCAGCTAATTTCTTTGCTTTGGTTGTCTCAGTTGTAGATATTTTTCCACCTTCTAATTTTTTTTGTGCCTCAACTAATAGTTCTAAAATTTCATCAGTTTTTGTCCTTTCAAAAATAAGTTCTGCTTCAACTTTAGAACCAGATTTTGAAAAGTTTAGATTACCTTCTAACATTTGATGGCCTGAAACTGCAATAGCTATTGCTGCAGCCAATGAAAGAAAAGCAGATTTAAGTTTCATATATTCAAAAAATGAAACAAATATAAAAAACTATTGTATAAAAAGCAATTTTTACAAATAAGCGAGTGATTGCCTTGGTTTAATTAAGAAATCCATGTTTTCTCATAAAATGTGTATATATGCCTTGAATATCATTGACTCTTTTCATCATATCTGGTTTACACTCCTCAAAAATAGGCCTAACCCAATTGAAGTATTCATATATGAATGTCAGTGCATTTAAACCATTTTTTTTAAATAATGTTTTTGCTTCTTCTAAATGTCTAGAAAAAGGCATGCAATTATTCAAAAATTTAACCAAATGAATGTTCTCATTAGAATATTCTGCAACTTTCAAAACCTTGCTATAACAAGGTTCAGGCAACCCCGTTTGGGCGTGCGCCATGTTAAAACTCATAAACATCTGGCACTCTAAAAGCAACTTTTGAAAATCTTCTAACATTTCAAAAGTAACCTTAATATTTTGTCCCATTGTCACTAAACAAATTAATTCTATTCTTTAAATTATTTACCCAAATAATCTCTTGGTTATTTGATTCTGTTTGATAGTGTTTGTAGACATTCTTCTTTAAGAAATCCACCTTCTATTTCTAAAATGTTTTCAAACTGTTTATTTAGTAACGTTGAGCTAACTTTCCAATTTCTGTGGCCTGCTTGTGCCATGTCTTCTAAACTTAATCCATAGACAATTTTGGGTATTTTTGCAGATACTGCTGCTCCAAAACACATAACACAGGGTTCTATCGTAACATAGAGTGTGCATCCTGGCAAGTTTTTAGATTTCAATTTCTTTGCTGCTTGTCGTATGGCATTTATTTCTGCATGGCCTGTTGGATCATCTGCGTGTTTTGCAGTATTGTGGGCTTGACTTATGATAACACTGCCTTGTACAATAACAGCCCCAACACTTGTTTTTTCACCAAGGAGTTCAGCTTTCTTTGTTTCAGTGATAGCTACTCTCATAAACTCTTCATCAGTCATTATACTATTACTTATACAACATTATAAAAAACTATTTAAACATCCTAATCACTTAATCAATAGGCATACAGCGCATCGAAGTTCTGTGGTCATGCACGGCCGCCGCATCACTTCTACAATTAGATGCTACAGCCTTTCTATTTATCAAATTTTAACACCTGTTTGAATCCCCTGCAGCGCATCCAACTAATAATTAGATGCGCGGTGATAAGTAATCTCTAATTTTTTGTATTGTCTGGCATTTCCACAAATTCGGTTTTTATTTGTTTTAATGATGTTAGAGATATTGCTTTTGCAAAACCATATTTTTTTACTGCTGATTTTATAAATGCATAATATTCATCAACATCCTTACATCTGAATTTCATAATAAATTCATAATCACCAGTACATATATCTATACTTTCCACATTTGGATGTTTTGCTAGTTCTTTTGTTACCTTTTCAGGATCTCCATATTTTTCTTGAACAAGATTTATTAATACATATGTACAGAATCCTTGATTTATTTTTTTATAATCAAATACGGCCTTATAGGTAAGTATGGCTTTTTCTTCTTCCAATTTTTTTATGTTGTAGTGTATTGTTGTAGAAGGATCTTTCAATAGCTTAGCTATTCTGGCTATTTGAGGAGTGCAATGCCCCTTTTTGAAGAGTTCAATTAGTTTTGGTGCTATGTTTTTCATAAAATTGAATAATATTCTATTATTTATATAATTTTTGGTATATATTTGAATAATCTTCAATTAAATATATATTGTTGGTTTTTTACTATTCTCCTGACTAAAATGATCAAAAAAACTGAAAAAAACAATGCAACAAGTATAGGTATAATCGGAGGTCTAGGCCCTGAAACCAGCTGTTTATTTTCACTAAAAATTATTTCTGAGATTAGAAAACTTCTCAATGAGCAGCCAAACATTTTATTAGAAAATCTTGCAGTTTCAAATGAAGTAGAAAAATTAATAATTGAAGGAGGAAATTCGCTAAAAATACTTAATTTGTTAGCAAACTCAGTAAAACGTCTTAACAAAGCAAAAGTGGATTTTATCGTTATTCCTTGCAATACAGTCCACACATTTATTGATACCTTACGTGATTTATCAGCAGTTCCAATAGTAAGCATTATTGAAGAAACGGCTAAAGAATGTAAAAGGAAAAAAATAAAGAAAGTTGGAATTCTTGCTTCAACAAAAACAATTAAAGAAGGATTACATGAAAAAGAACTTAGAAAATTTGATATCAGTATTATAAGCCCTTCAGACAAAGAGCAAAAAATACTTTGTAACATTATTAGGAACATAATCCATAAGAAAGAAACAATAGAAGACAAAAAGAGAGCATTAGAAATAATTAAGAATCTACACTTATCTGGTGCTGATGCAATTATTTTAGGTTGTACAGACCTCTTTCATTTATTGAAAGAAGATTCTGCTTCGTTCAATTTTGTGGATACTTTTTCTGTTTTTATTTCTTCAGTTGTGAAACTGTTTTTAGAAAATTCTCAAATTCGCAATATTCCAAAAAAGTGTGAGGAATTACAAATTAGGAGAAACAAAAAATGACACAAGAAACACAAAAACCAATCCCCAAGGTAATAGAATCCTCTCGTAATTTTGGGTTTAGCTCACCAGAATTGTTAAAACAATTTGTTGATGAAGCAAGAGATTGTGGCTTTTATGCTACAGGAGACATTACAAGAGATGGAATATTGCTTCCTGTGCAAGGAAGAGATACAAGACCTAGGAAAGTTACCTTTTTTGATGGTCTTCCTGATGAAGAAGTTTTCGCTGGATATTTATGGTCATTTAGCCGAGATTGGGAAATAGGAAGTCAACTATCTCTTCAGGTTTACACTGTTGGTGGGAGAATGCTTAGTGAAACAGACTTTGGTTTGGATCAGAACTTTGAAGAGTGTCTTAAAAAACCAGAAGGTCATAAAGTATCTTCTCGTTTAATCTCCCTTGCCAAAGAAAGTGGAACTTTTAGAGGTAACAGATATCTTGTGAGTGGAAGTGAAGATCAACAATTACTCATGGATCATATGAGGGGTATTGGAGATTGGCCAAGAGGAATAGTTCAACGATATGGTAAAGATCCTAGAACAGATTTAGAACTGTCTGTTTTAACGATACAACCCAACAAAGAAGATGAAGTAGAATTGGAACTTAAGGCATTAATCACAGCATACCAACAATTAAAGGATGGACAATAACAATGCAAGACAACACAAATTATTTAAGTGCACTAAACTGTATAAATACTAGGCATTGTGGTGATTCGAAGTATTGTTGGCATGCACGGCCGCCTTCTCTAACTTATAATATTGTGTGCACTTATATTATTTTTATTTCTTATTTTTGTGCCCGTAACTTTTTATTTGGTCTATGATTAGTTTTAACATTTCTGAGATATATTTTTTATACAATCCATTGTCTGCTTCTTCTAATGTTTGGTAGTATTGTTCTCTTTTTTCATAAGGTATAAAGAACATTGGATATTCATTTTTCATTAATAGCCAATTCATAATTGCTCTGGCTGTTCTGCCGTTACCATCTTCGAAAGGATGTATCCAAGTTATTTTTGCATGAATTAATGTTGCTAATTCAAAGGGGTGGAGTTTATTTTTGTTAGCACTGTACCATTTTTGTAGGTTTAGTAAATATTTTTTAACTTCTTCGTGAGGTGGTGGAGTGTGTTGGGAACCTTCAATTTTAACATTAAAAAATCTTATTCTTCCACCATAAACCACGTCTGTATTTTTTGTTAGAATTCCATTAATTTTTTCTAAAAGTTTGTTGTTTAATTGGCCTTCATACTTTTTTAAATATTTTAAACATTCCTTGCCATTAATTGCTTCATGGTAATCTGAGGCACGTACGCCTGAAGGAATTACTTTATCTTTGAGAATAAGAGCAGTTTGTCGTAACGTAAGTCTGTTTCCTTCAATAGCATTTGTATTATAGGTAAATCTAATAATAAAATCATCATAAATTTTTTTCTTTATATTATTTGGTGTTTGTTTCAACCAATCATTGTAACTTTCTTTTAAATCTTGAAGAATTTCAGAATCTTTACTTGATATGAAAGAATTTTCTGATTTGTTTAAACCTTCCTCAACTAATTTCCTCTCTATTTCTTGAGCATATTTTTCAATTTCTTTTTTTGTTGGCTTTTTATTTCCAATATAAACTCTAATTTTCTTCCATTTATTTATTGCAATTCTAATGTTCTTTGTAAGATAATGGTATTCTTTTCCACCTCTTTTGATAATCTCAACATAACTCATACAATTTGTATGGGCACAATACTATTTAAATATTTCGTTAATATGTGCACACGAAGATAGTTATCAGCTACAAATATTTAAAGATATCAATTATCAGCTACACATTATCTTGAATAAGGGTAATAAACTCTTTGGGAGTGTACTGTTGAGTAATGTTTTTAAACGCCTCTATCCTTTAATTTGGCTAGGTACACTGTTGCCGCATCAGAAAGGGAGGTTAGCTCCCGGCCGCCGCATCGATCTTACTTTCCAATGCACAGTGCACTAAAGGACTTAAAGAAGTGGGCACTATGCTTCTTCTTGGAGAAAAAGATGGCAGAAGACGATGTGTATGGAAATAAGAGAACTTATGAGCATTTTATTGATAACATTAATAATTTAGCTAAGCCTATAGAAGAAGCACCTAAAGAGAGGGGTAAACAGAGATATTACTCCAAAAATAAGGCTAATATCAAACATTTCATAAAATTACATAAGCTCTTTGAAAGTAGGGATACTAGTTATGTAAGGAGATTGAGACTTTTTGGAACCCTTAAACTCATAACATTTGTATCCAAGAAGAACTTAAAGGATTGCAATAGAGATGACATCAATGAAATTCTTGCATTTAGTCATAAAGTAAATGTAAGTCCTAAAAAATTTTCAAAGCTACATCAAGGATTTAAAAAATTTATAGAATCTAAAAAAGGCAAGGGCATTGATGAAAGCCTGATTTTAGAAGAATATAAGAAATCTATAGAAGGCACTAAAGATTTTAAAGAAGTGTCTGAAAAATTACCTGAAATGTGTTTCAAAGGCAGTTTTGAAATAAAAAAGAAGAATTTCGAAAATATATTTTTAGTAAATGTTACTAGTGATTCCTTTTCAGAAATATCAACTGATTTAAATTTACTCAAGCTGTTTAAAGAAAAAAGATTAGATGGCAATTCCTATCCTTATGTTGTTAGCATACACGATCTTTTAGTAATTTCTGATTTATTGGAAGAACCAGGAGATATAATAGATTACATAAAACAGAGAGTGGAATTAAACAAGACCTATGAAATAAGATCAGAAGATGAATTAGATTTTTTAGGATATTTTTTAGAAAACGGCAACCTCCATATAATGGAAAATACTAAAGGAATTAAACACCCACTTATTCACGGCTATAGTGAGATTATAGATAAATGGTATGCTTATCGCGCTGGCCAAATTAATAAAGTAGAAAAACCAAAAAGGAAAAATGAAAAGAAATTATCATAATGAAATGGAAAATAAGGTTGAACTTATTATTTCTCTTATAGTTTTAGTTGCAATTGTATCTTCGTTATATTTGAAAGGAAAATATATCAATCTGGCAACAGAATGGGGAACTTTAATTCTAATAAGTGTCATAACTACTGGTTTTTGTCAAATGATAATTCAAAGAATTTCTGGAAATCTTTTAGAAAAAATTCCACTCACTGTAACAATTGCAGGGAAAAAGTTCTCGTTTTCCTTGTTTTTTGTAATAACTATTTTATTAAAATTAATTATTTTTTAATTATTTTTTATGTGTAACAAATCCTTCATAGATTTCACCGTCTAAAACTTCTTTTTTGTTATCTCGAATCCAGCAGTGAAAAAAAGAAAAGAATAGCAAATTATAGTGATTAAAATTTCTTTCTAATAAAAACTTTGTTTGTTTTTCCAGAAGGTTTCTTTGTTATAATTCCTCTTTTTTCTAAAGATGCCAAAACAAGGGAAAGTTGTGTTTTTGATAATCCTGTCTTATACCTCAATGTAGCCTGAGTAATTCCTTCTTGTTCATAAACTGTTTTTAATATTATTTTTTCATCTTCATTAAACCCTGATAAAAATGCTCCAAATTTATCTTTTTTATCAACCGATTGTAATGTTTTTGATATGTTTGAATGTTGTTCTAATAATATTTGTTGTGTTTTATCAAAAAAGATTAAGTATGCTCCAAGGGTGAGTAAAGCAATTGCTATGAGGGTTCCAATAAATGTTGATGATTCCTTGCTTTGATGTAGACACGTACCATCATCTAAAAAACAAGACCCTGATGCCTGGACCACGCTATTGATGGCTTCTGTTTCTTGCTTGCTTATGAAAAACATTAGTGAAGCTAATATAACTCCCAAAATAAGAACGATTGTACCTATATTTTTTTGATTCATCCCAATAAAGATTAATGTCTATACTAAAGCCTTTTCTTTTTCAATAATAGAGAATTGCTAACCACGCTCACACTACTTAAGGCCATCGCAGCTCCAGCAATAATTGGAGAAAGTAACCATCCAGTCAGAGGATACAATACTCCCGCAGCAATTGGAATGCCTAAAACGTTGTAAAAAAGCCCCCAAAACATGTTTTGCCTTATTTTAGCCATAGTAAATTTACTTAACTTAACTGCCTTTGGAACATCTAAAATATCATTTTTCATTAAAACAACATTTCCTGTCTCCATAGCCACATCAGTTCCTGAACCCATTGCTATACCAATATCTGCTTGAGCCAAAGCTGGAGCATCATTTATACCGTCTCCAACCATTGCAACTTCACCATATTTCTGTAACTTTTTAACATAATTTGCTTTTTCTTCAGGGAGAACATCAGCAAAGATATTTCTTATTCCTGCCTGAGAAGCAATTGCCTTAGCAGTTCTTTCATTATCCCCAGTAATCATAAAAACTTTTATTCCCATTCTATGCAATCTTCTTACAGCATTACTTGCATTTTCCTTTATCGTATCAGCAACTGCAATCAGGCCTATTACTTTATTTTTCTCAGCCAAAATCATAACTGTTTTTCCAAGATTTTCCAATTCTTTTTTCTTTTCAATTATTTCCTTGGTATAGATTTTTTCTTTATTCATCAATTTTTCATTACCAAAAAAATATTTTTTACCATTCAATGCAGCAACAACCCCCATCCCAGGTATAGCCATAAAATTTGTAGCTCTTTTGAGTGAAATTTTTTGATTTTCTGCTTCTTTAACAATTGCTTCAGCGAGAGAATGTTCAGAAGATTGTTCAATACTAGCAGCATATTCTAATAATTCATGTTCTGTTACATTTCTATTTAATGAAATTACATTTGTTACTTGTGGTATTCCTTTAGTGATAGTTCCTGTTTTGTCAAATGCAACAACTTTTATTTTGTGTGCTGTTTCTAAAGCTTCTCCTCCTTTAATCAAAATACCTTTTTTAGCACCTTTGCCAGTTCCAACCATAATTGCGGTGGGTGTAGCTAATCCTAAGGCACAAGGGCAAGCAATAACTAACACTGCCACACTAGTGATCAAGGCAAAAGATATGTCTTTGTCAAAGAAAAAATACCATGAACTAAATGTCAATATGGCTACAAAAATAACTATTGGGACAAAATAAGATGAAACAGTGTCTGCAAACCTTTGAATTGGTGCCTTACTTCCTTGAGCTTCTTCAATAAGCTTAATTATCCTTGCAAGAGTGGTGTTTTCACCAATTTCTGTTGTTTTAAAGATTAAACTTCCTTGTTTGTTAATTGTTGCACCTATAACTTTGTCTCCAACATTTTTATCAACAGGAATGCTTTCACCACTAATCATACTTTCATCAACAGAAGAATGTCCTTCAACAATAATGCCATCAACAGGAATTTTTTCTCCAGGTTTAACTATGATGAGGTCTCCTACAACAACATTTTCAATAGGGACTTTTGATTCTTTTCCGTCTTTGAGAATGGTTGCAGTTTTTGGTGCTATATTCATAAGTTTTTTAATTGCACTTGAAGTTTTTTGTTTTGCTTTAGATTCCAAAAATTTCCCAAGAATAACTAATGTGATAATCATTGCTGATGCCTCAAAGTATTGTCCTTGTGATGGATTGAAAAGCATTGTATAAACACTAAAAATATAGGCTGCACTTGTGCCCATAACAATCAATGTATCCATATTGGCTGATTTGTTTTTTAATGCACTCCAGGCGCCTTTGTAAAAATCCCACGCCACATATAATTGCACTGGTGTAGCTAAGATAAATAGGAAATAATGTGCATAGAGAAGTTCTGTACCCATAAAGAAAATACTCTCTTTCATAAGAAACATTCCAATGATAAAAGCAGGAACAGCAAATAAAAGGCTGATATTTAGTTTTTTCTTAAGGTTAAATAATTCCAATTTCTGTTGGCGTGCAAGCTGGTCTTTGCCAGAGGAAGTATCATATTTTTGTGCAGTATAGCCTTTACTTTTCACTACATCTATTAATTTATTGGGCAAGACTACTTTTTCATCAAACACAACATTAGCACGTGCTGTAGAATAATTAACATTAGCTTCTCTCACACCATTTATTTTTGTTAATGCCTTTGTGATAATAGTTGCGCAGCTAGCACAATGCATCCCTCCAACAGATATGTCTATTTTTTTCATTATTCAACTACAAATGAACCTCTTCCCATATTCATTGAACATCTTATTGGTATTGTTCCTTTTTTAGTTGGTGTAAATTCAATAATGTTATCATTAGCTGTAACATACTTTTTTACTCCAAATGAAGGAATGTTAACCTCTTGCATACAACCTCTAACTGTACTCATATCTACTTCCATACGCACTGGAACACCTTCTTTTAAGGTACTTGGAGTTATAATATAACCTTGCCCTCCCATGCTTAAAGTTACTTTTTGTACTTCCCCATTACCTGCAGTAACAGTTTTTACTACTTCTCCTGTTATTCCAGCATTGTTTTTTAATCCACTGTTGAACAAAAACACAACTGCAATTATAAGTATCCCTATAAAAACAAGATGCTTTCCTCCCAACCTAATTGTATTATCTTCTTTCATTTTAACCTCCTATCACAAATGATGATTTTGGACCATAAACCGTAATAACACTTAAAACCAAAGTTACAACTATAGAAATTGAAGCAAAAGTAACAAACTCTACTGGTTTTTTCCTAACACTTTGATTATGTTCTACAACTTCCTCAAACAACATATAAGACAAACCTCCTAAAATTATTAGATTTATCAGCATATACAATGGCATAAACAATTCAAGATGGTCAAAGAACATCATAAGACTAATCATAGGCCCCATTGTCCCTCCCATTAATCCTGCCATCATTCCTTCCATAATCCCCATAACTCCACAACAGGTTCCAGTCATAGTACCAACAATGACGCCAATTATCATACCAACAGTTGCACCAATAAAAAATCCATTAGTGGCTCCCATAATTGCACCAATCATCATTCCAGATTGCATTCCAACAGTCATACCAATCATCATACCAACCATACAAGTAACTTTGGCGTGGTATGAATAAAAATGCCATAAAGCTCCTCCAATGAACGTAACACTAATTGTCAAATACAAAAACCAAATTGCATAATTTTGAAAAAAACCTTCTATTTTATTCAAAAAAGCCCAATAAGTTAAGATTTCTAAAATTCCTAAGAGAAGAAAAACATAAATTGTATATCTAATACCCTTACGTTCAAGGTCATATTTTTTTGGATTTTCTTTAAAATCTCTAAATCTCTCTCTAATTGTTTTTCTTTCAAAGGGTGTGGGTGCTGCACGAAAACCCCTGTCTTTTATTATTTTAACAAATTCTTTTTCAGTTATTCTAGTACTATCATGATCAAAAATAACTTTATCATTCATTACTTCCCAAGAATTGACACCATTTAATGATTTAAAAGACTTATTAAGAATTTTAACACAACTATCGCATTCTATGTCTGGAACATAAATTGTTGTTTTCATAATACTTCATAATCTCCAACAGACATAATTACTTTTTTGAGATCTTCTTCAGAATTTTTTGTTTCATCATAAGAAATTTTAACAATGCCTTCATTAGAAGAAATATGTATTATGGTAACATCTTTTATTTCCTCAAGTTCATCAGTTATCAAAACTTCACAACTCTTACAATGCATCCCTTTAACATTGAATGATATATCTTTCATATTTTGCACCTTCCTATTTTTTATTTATTTTCATAAAAATAGTATTTATTCCTTTGTACAAGAAAAAAACATCAAAATCGTTTATATCAGCTAAATAATCGTTCAGAATTGTTTAATTCGTTATTTTGATGCCATTATTTCAAACACTTCTTCTCTTTCTTTTTAATCACACATTGAAGTAAAAAAGATAAGATTTATATATAACATATGATAATCTTATCATATGAATAACTTACATAGATTGTTTTTCAAAGGATTTTCTAACCAAACAAGGCTTGAAATTATAAATTTACTAAAGAAAGGACCTCTCACGGTGAGTGCTATTGGCAAACATCTTGGGTTTGAACAAAGCAGAGTTTCTCATAATTTGAAGTGTTTAGAACATTGTGGGTTTGTTCATAGTGAACAAAATGGAAAATGGAAGAAATATTCATTAGATGAAGAAACTATTTTACCAATGGTGGTCTTGTTTGATAAGCATATTGCTAAATACAAGAAAAGATTACAACAGTGTGAGGTTTTATCATGAAACTTTCAGCAACGGGAACTGCTGTTTCAGCAGCTTGCTGTTTTGGAGTATTGAATGTTATCTTGGGATTATTTGGATTAACTGCTACAATAGCGTACGTTAATCAATATGGTGATTATATTTTCTTTCCAGCATTTGCAATCTTTGGCGTTATTTTTATTAAACAATTACTTAATTGGAAGAAAAGTTGGTTCACTTGGTTACTTTCATTAGTTATTGTTGGTGTTTTGATTTGGTTTATGACCTTTGGCATAGTGTATACAAGTCTAATCATTGGAGGAGTAATCCTTGGATTATTATTCCTAAAATTGTGGGGAGGAAAATAAAATGGAAGAAGAACTTTATGGAAATGTTACGTGTCCAGAATGCAAATATTTACAGAAAATGAAGATACCAACAAATATGTGTATGCAATCTTACAGTTGTGATAGTTGTAAAAAAGAAATTAAAGCTAAAAACAGTTGTTGTGTATTTTGTGATTATGGGGATAGAAAATGTCCAGTGGCAGAGGAACATCAAAAATGAAAAAAGAAGATAAAACATTATTGTACGCTGGAGGCATTGGCGCATTTATAGCATCGCTTTGCTGTCTTGGACCAGTTATTATAGTTTTATTAGGTCTTGGAAGTATTTCAACAGCGTTAACAATTGGTACTTACTCTTGGTTGTTTACATCTTTAGCTATAATCTTTTTTGTATTAGCTATCACGTTATATCTCAAAAAAAAGAAATGTTGTAATGTTAATGGAATGCAGCGACATTGGAAAATTATCATTGGGGGATTCATCATCTTAGTAATACTTTTGATAGTCCTAAAATATTGGTTCGCTCCGTTACTAGCGGAGGTTATTTACAAATGAAAAAACAATTTTTGATGCTGTTATTATCTCTAATAATGGTAACGGGATGTACAACAATACAACAAACCCAAGATACAACTAAAAATACTCCTCTAGCAGCTAACACTAAAGAAGCAACATTTGCTATTGAAGGGATGTCTTGTGCAGCTTGTTCATTAGGTGTGGAAGCTCAATGGGGAGAAGTTGATGGTGTTCTGGATGCAAAGGTAAATCTTGCAGATGGTATGGGTGTTGTAAAATATAATCCTGATAAAACAGATGCAACTACCATAGCAAAAGCATCAACAGTATATCCAGCGAAAATTATTTCTGAATAATGGCAAAAAATTTGCTTGGATAACTTGTATAGGTCATTAAAGCATATCTAAGGGGGTTATTACAGGTAGTGTATTTATACACTATGTACCAAACCATCATTCTCTGAATTATTCTTTTATTTATTAGAATTTAAGTTTTATTCTTATCAATTTCTCGTTGTTTACTCTCTGAAATTTTTCCAGTTTCTAAATAAGTTTTGTAATCATTAGCTACAATTCCTAAAGTTTTCCTTATTTTTGGCTTCATAAAAATTCCCATTATGGAACCAATGATAGGCATAGTTTCCAAACTAAGTTCGACAGTAAATTCAGTTTTATGAGGAGATATTTCTTTAAAGGACCATCCTCCCGTCGTTTTATGTACAAAAAAAGGCATACCTTCAGCTTTAATTTTAATTAAATGGTTTTTTTCATCCTTCAAAATAATATCTTCATCAAGTTGGCCAAAAGGGGTTTCACAAACTCTATCACAAGTAGCTCCTTTCTTAGAATGGAGGACACCTGTAGCCCAATTACCCATTGTATGAAAATTTAAAACAGATAAATTCCATAGTTCCTTAAGTGGTTTGTTTACAGTACCCGTTACTTTTACTTCAATCATGTTATAATTGGGTCATTCCACCATCTACACGTATTTCTGCACCTAACATGTATGATGAATCATCTGATGCTAAGAATAATGCAGCTGTCGCAATTTCTTCAGGCTTACCAAATCTTTTCATTGGATTTGTTTGACTAATTTGTTCTTTCATTCCTGCCATTTGCTCTTCACTCATTCCAATCTTACCAAATATTGGTGTTTCAATAGGTCCGGGACTAATTACATTAACTCTTACACCTTTTTCGACTAACTCTGCAGCCATGGTGCGTGCAAGTGAACGAACTGCAGCTTTAGAAGCGGCGTAAACACTAGCTCCGGCCATGCCCATTTCGTTAACTACTGAACTAGTGAATATAATAGAAACTTTATCACTTAGAAACGGTAATGCTTTTTGCACTCCAAAATATAATCCTTTAACGTTAATGTTCATTATTGAATCAAAATGTTCTTCGCTTACATGTTCAAGAGGTGCAAATGGTGCAATTCCTGCGTTTAAGAATAATACATCAATCTTTCCCATTTTTTCTTTTACTTGTTCATATAGGTTGGATATGTCTTCTAGTTTTGAAGAGTCTGAGGTTATTCCTGTAACGCCAAGTTCACTTGATGCTTTATCCAGTTGTTCTTGATTTCTTCCAGTGATTATTACGTTTGCTCCTTCTTCTTTGAATAGTTTAGCTGTTGCATAACCTATACCACTACTCCCTCCTGTGATAATTGCAACTTTTCCGTCTAGTTTTTTTGTTTGATTCATTTGTACCTCGTCTTAAAATATGGTATATAAGGTTTTAGTTTATTATTTTCTAAAATAAAAAAAGTCAGTCCTTTTTCAAGGAACTGATCTTTTCTGTAATGCCTTTTACTTCTTTTTCCAAAGTAGCTTTGTAGTCACGTAACATTTCTACTTTTTCTTCTTTAGTTAAGAAGTTTCTTTGGGATGTAGAACATGAATATCCTACATCGCAGCAATTTTGTGATCTCATTGTAAATACCTCCATATATCGGTTATACGATACAATGTCGAAATCATATATAAATATATCGGTTATACGATATATCGGACATATGATATTAGAAAAAGATTTATATAGAGATCAATCTTTTTGAATATATGAAAAAATGTTGCGATATGCGTGGGTTTCTGAGCTTTATGGTACTCAAGCTTATCAGTAAGAAGGAACTTTCAGGTGAAGATATAACAAAAGAAATAGAAAAAAGGAAAGGATCTCGACCAAGTCCTGGAACAATATATCCTGTATTAAAATTTTTAAGTGAAAACAAGTTTATTGCTGAAACAAAAACCGAAGGTAAAGAGAAAAAATACAAACTGACCGGTAAGGGAAAAAAAGAACTTGAAAGGGCAACAAAACAATTTGTTTCAATGTTCTGTGATATGAAAGAAGAATTTTGATAATAGAAGGCGTTGTTGCAAGGGATGGAAAAGTTGGTTTAAGGCACAGTCGTAGCATATCATAACAAGGACCACTGGGCAAAAAGCACTCAAATAATTCAGAACCATGTACGCTTTTTCAAAGAAATTTTATCGAGATTCTTCATCAAAAGTAACCGTAACACGCATATACAATTGAATCAAATCATCTTCCACTTTTTGTTTTGTAGGAGGCTTCCATTGTTTCGTCCCATCGGGACCAACACGACAAATGGCATCGTTAGGATCATCACCATCATAATTTGTTGTAGAAACTTCCATAGCAAAGAGGGCATTATTAGAAACAGCAACCTTAAGATGTCCCGTAGTCCAAACATCACCTGGAGGAACAGTATAATTATATGTTTTCCTTTTTTGTGCGCCTGGATATGCATTAAGAAAATCAGCTAATGAACTTCCAATATTAATTCCTGTATTTGTAGTGCCGTGATTCCAAGGGCCACGTACGGCAATGTGCCATAAGTTCTCTCCAATAAAGATTCCATACACACTGTCATTACAACCCATAAGTTCAAGCGTATCTCCCAAACCTCCAGCATGACCATCATAATGTTCAAAACCTGTGGGAGGGGTATCTAACCAACTCTTATTTTCTTTGTCGCCTACTTGAATAGTTGAAAAACCAATATCCTCGACATCTCCGGTGGTAGTAAGTGTACTATTACAGGTCAATCCGTAAGGGGATCCACTAATACTTGAAGTACTCGTACTCCAATCACAACCAACCAAGGCTGCCAAAGAAAGTGCTCCACCAAAAATACTGTTCCTTAAACGCATACAAACGGGATGCGCAGGAACTTATTAAGTGTTTCTTTCCAAAAACAGAGATATTAGAAAAACGCCATAAAGAAATGTTTATATAAACAAAAAGAGCGATCCAACGTATGAAATATACTATTATTTTTGTGGTTATTTTGATGCTTGCTATTGGTGGGTTTTCGTTTTATGTTGGTTCTAAGATGTATCAGCAAGAGACGTTACCTGCAGAAATTATTATTATTGAGAATACGAATGAATATTATCCTGAAGA
>Ga0209992_10001607_pt1 | contig 23045 bp, 32 predicted proteins | sample 2SBtaG_2_FD_182564 | JGI IMG/M metagenome (GOLD analysis project Ga0209992, IMG submission 182564) | Deep subsurface microbial communities from Kolumbo volcano to uncover new lineages of life (NeLLi) - 2SBTROV12_ACTIVE470 metaG (SPAdes)... | ecosystem: Environmental > Aquatic > Marine >... | reverse complement strand
ATTATCATCATAATCTGGAATGTTATCTTTTAAAATTACATTTTCTAAAAGTGCACCAGGTTTAATTGCATTCCAAATTTCTGGTTCTGCTTCTTGACTTAGATTGATACATTTTGCATAACATCCACCTTCAAAGTTGAATGTACCATTATCAGACCAACCATGTTCATCATCACCAATTAATTTTCTATTAGGATCAGCTGAAAGTGTTGTCTTACCAGTACCAGATAAACCAAAGAACAATGCAGTATCACCTTTTTCTCCAATGTTTGCAGAACAATGCATTGGGAAAATTCCTCTGTCTGGAAGTAAAAAGTTCATTACACTAAACATTGATTTTTTTATTTCTCCTGCATATTCTGTTCCTGCAATTAAAACAATTTTTTTTGTTAAATCAATTAAAATAAAAACATCAGTTCTTGTTCCATCAATTTCAGGATCTGCAACAAAATCATTGATACATAAAATAGTAAATTCTGGTTCATGGGTTTCTAACTCTTGAGTTGTTGGTCTGATAAACAAATTACTTGAAAACATACTTTGCCATACATGATCATTGATTACTCTAATTGGTAAACGAGTTTGAGGATCAGATCCTACAAAACCATCAAAGACATAGAGTTCCTTGTTATCAACAAAGTCTTTCATTTTTGCAAATAGTTTATCAAATTTATCACCAGGAAATGGATGATTGATTTTTCCCCAATCAATGACATCATGAGTTTTCTCATCATCTACAATAAAACGGTCATCAGGAGATCTCCCAGTATACTTTCCAGTATCAACTGATAATGAGCCTGTAGAGTTTACTACCCCTTCTTTGAGGGATACTGTAAGTGCTACCATTTCATCTGAACTAAGATTTCGGTGAACTTTGGATGGATTAATCCCAAATGATGATAATTGTGATGAAAATTTGTCAGTTACAATAGATCCCACTACTTCAGTCATTAGACAATATCTCCGAAAATTTCAGCGTTAAAATCAGGCTTGTTCATGAATATTTCGATCCCCCTAGAGATTCTTTATTATCTTTTGGAATTAGAAATTTTTCGAGTCTAGGAACGTATTTATTTCAAAATTCAAGACTCAATTCATGACGATCAACAAAGAACTGATTGAAAAGAGAAAAGAAGTAAAAGAACACAATCCAGAGTTCAAAAGACCAGAGAGTTGGCGTTATGTTAGACTTCAAACAAACTGGAGAAAACCAAAAGGTATTGATCATCACCAAAGAAAACAAAAAAGTAGAGGTCGTCCAGGACTAGTCAAAGTTGGATATGGTGGACCAAATAGTGCTAAAGGATTACACCCATCAGGATTTACAGATAACCTTGTTTACAATTTAAATGATTTAGAAAAATTAGATCCAAAAAAAGATGGTGTCAGATTTGGACACAGTGTTGGAACTAAAAAAAGAAAAGAGATTGTCATAAAAGCAATTGAGAAAAAGTTCAAAATATTTAATGCAAGAGTGAGCGCAAGTGGTAGTTAATCTTAGAGCAAAAAAAAGACTCGTATCAAGAGTTACAGGTGTTGGAATTCACAGAATAAGATTTGATACTGATCATCTAGTTGATATCGCAGATGCAATTACAAGAGAAAATATTCGTAGTCTAATTACTGCAAACACAATCAAGATAAAACCATTCACTGGTACATCAAGAGGTAGAGCACAAACCAAAAAAGATCAGAGAAACAAAAGAGGTACAACTCAAGGTTCCAAACAAGGTAGAAAAGGTGCACGAGTGGGTAAAAAAACAGTTTACGTTGCAAAGGTTCGTGCATTAAGACGATTATTAAAAATTGCAAAAGACAGAAAAGATTTGACTAATCCAGAATTTTGGGCACTATACAAAAAGGTAGGTGGAAATACAGTTAGAAACAAAGCACATCTTAGAACTTTGATGGATGAAATCAGAGAGAAGAGAAAAGATTAGAATCTAAAAATTTTATTTTCTAAATTAATTATTTTCCCGTTTGAGATTTCAATACCTTCATCATGTAACATCTTTTCTTTAATATCCTCGCCGTATGCATAACCGCCAATTTTTCCAGTAGACATTACAACTCTATGACAAGGAATGATTACAGGATACGGGTTTTTGTTCATCACTCTACCAACAACTCTTTGTCCATTTTTTAATCCAACAGCTTTTGCTAGTTCACCATAAGTTGTGATTTGCCCTTTTGGAACATCTAGTAATTTTTTGTAAATCTTTTCTTCAATATTCAAAGTTTAATGACCTCAAGATTTGTTGATTCTAAAAATTCAACAACTTTTGATTTATTTTTACCCAAACCTGCCCAATCAAGTAATACAGTTTGAGCCATACTGTTTTGTGAAATAATATGAGAAAATAATTGCTCATCTAAATTATCTAATGCATGTTTTGGAGTTACAGTACCCAATGCATATTTTCCTTCAAGTATTTGATTTGTGAATTTTGCAGGATAGTGAGTTCCACCAAAGCAGATTGCTACTGGATTTGTAGGAATCGGTTGAGATAGTACCTGGTGAACTAACCTTGCAACAGAAGTACATAACTCTACATCATTCCATTGTTTTTCAGTAGTACCAATTTCAATGAAAATTGAGGGTTTGCTTAGAGCAGTTGGTCCGTGATGTGTTGCCTCTATAGTAATTTGAAAATCTGAAAATTTGGATTGATTTTGTTTTAATGCTTTAAGATATTGTTTTTGTAAATCTGGATGTGGAATTGCAACCTCTCTATTATTTCCACCAAACTTTGCATCAGAGAAATTTCCAGTGCAATGACAAGTTAAAGCCAAAACTCCTGATTCTGCTGCATGTTTTGATAAAAAGACAAATCCATCATAATCATATTTTTCATCTAACCAATCAGCAGAAATTGCAGGTGTTGAAATAATTAATAGATCATAATATTTTCCACGAAAAAGATCTCCATCTTTAGTCATTTCTTTGCAAAGAAATTTTGCCATATTATGACCTGCAGGATCATTTTCGTAAGCAACTAGCAGTTCCATGCGATAAGGAATATAAGGACACCTTATTAATTTCCAGCAATGAATCCAAGGCAGACTTTGAAGAATATGGTCAATACCATGAAAATGGCAAAAAAGCCAGACAAAGATGAGTATCAACAGCACCTAAGATTAGTATTATTAGGAATAGGAGGAGTTGGTCTTATCGGGTTTACAATTCAATTTGTCTTCTCGGTGATTACATTTGGACAGAAATAAAATGTCTGAGGAAATTAAATCACATTTGTTTGCAATTAGAACCACTGGAGGACAAGAAAAAGTGGTATTAAGATTACTAGAAGCTAAAGCCAATGCAAATCAAATTAAAATTCAATCAGTTTTGTTAGTTGATAATCTAAAGGGATATGTCGTTATTGAGGCAATTAACCCAAGCGACGCATACATGGCAGTAGAAGGAGTTCGACACATCAGAGGTCAATTAAGAGGGGAATTAGAATTCAAAGATATCGAAGGATATCTCATCAAGAAATCAACAGTTTCACAATTAGCAGTAGATAATGTTATTGAAATCACAGGAGGTCCATTCAAGGGAATGAAAGCAACAATTACAAGAATTGATGTAGAAAAAGAAGAAGCTACAGTTGTTTTGCTTGATGCATCCTATCAATTACCAGTAACAGTAGATGCAAACTACCTAAAGCTGGCAACAGGGGCTTAGAGTAAGGATTAAATTTTTGATTTAGAGTTGAATTAGAATGGGAGAACAAAAAGTATCATCACTTGTAACAGGAGGAGGAGCATCAGCAGGTCCACCTTTAGGTCCAGCATTAGGTCCTCTTGGTGTCAACATTATGGAAGTCATTAATTCAATTAATGAAAAAACCAAAGATTTTGAGGGAATGAAAGTTCCAGTGACAGTTATTGTTGATACTGATACAAAAAAGTATGAAATTGAAATTGGTATTCCATCAGCTGCTGCATTAATCATGAAAGAAGCAGGAATTCAAAAAGGATCTGGCGCATCAGGAACTGAATGGGCAGGAGATGTAACACTTGATTCAATCATCAAAGTTGCAAATACAAAATTAGAAAAATCTTATGCTTCATCATTAAAATCAGTTGCAAAAACCATCATTGGTACATGTGTAGCATTAGGAGTCAAAGTAGAAGGGAAAACTCCTAAAGAAATGACTGCCGAAATCAATGAAGGCAAATGGGATGAAAAACTCAAATAATTAGATTTTTTCAAAAATAATTTATTCTTCACAATTCCAAAAATCTTCAGAATTTATTACCATATTTTGTTTGGATTTTGTCACTTTTGTAATTCCCCATTCCTCAGAAGTATGTCCAAAATTGAGTTTAGATATTTCATCACAATTTGATTTGGAGGGTTTTACTGTTTCCATGAATAATAATTCAAAATTTCACTATTAAACAGCAAGACTGCAATGCAATCAAATGAAAAATTTAGTCATTTTATTAGAAAATACAATATTACTGAATCAAGTAAACAGGATTTTTATCGGTTTTTTGTAATTCTACAAAGGTTTCAGTATTTTGAATACCTTCAATTTTTCCAATTTTCTCAATTACTACAGAGTGTAGTGATTCAAGATTTTTGGCATAAACTTTAATCATTATATCAAATCTACCAGTAACCTCTGAAATGGATACAACCTCAGATGTTTCCATGAAGGTTTTATGAATTACATCCTTGTATTTTGGATCTCGATTAATTCCAACGGATGCCTTTACACCAATCCCTAAAAGAGAATCATCAATATCAATAGTGAATTTTTTGATTAGTTTTTTCTTCATTAATCTCTTAATCCTACTATAAAGAACAGATGCGTTAATTCCTAGTTTTTTTGATAATATTGGAACAGAAATAGAACCGTCTTGAGTCAATTCAAATAGTAATTTCATATCTAAATCATCGAATCTATGCAATGTATTCAAAAATCTTGTTTCTGATTTAATATATGTAGGTTTTTAGAAATAATTGCTGCTGAATTGTTAATATTTGAATGAAAATATGTAATTTTTTTAAAAAAATATCATTTAGATCTTTGAATCTCGAAAACGATTTTAAGTAGGCAATCTCGAATTCCTTCGTAATGATTACAGAGACACAATTCGCTGAAATTACAAAAGAAGCTAAAGCTGCTACAAAAGAAAGGAAATTCAAGCAAGCAGTAGAGTTGATCGTCAATTTCAAAGATATTGATGTAAAAAAAGGATTTGCACTCAATGAAGTAGTTCAACTTCCAAAGACTAGTTCGCCTGCAACAGTTTGTGTAATGGCAACCGGAGACATGGGAACTAAAGCCAAAGCAGCTAATGCTGATTCTGTAATTGGAACAGAAGAATTAGATAAATTTGCAGCAAACAAAAGAGAATCAAGAAAATTCATAAACAAATATGATTTCTTTTTGGCAGACACTCAAGTCATGCCAATTGTCGGTAAAACTTTGGGTCAACTTTTAGGTCCAAGAGGAAAAATGCCAACACCAGTTCCATTTAATGCAGACATTGCTGCATTTTTAGCAAGATTTAGAACATCAATTAAAGTTAGAACAAGAGCATCACTTTCTGTTTCATGTAAAATTGGTGATGTAACAATGGATGATGCAGATTTAGCAATTAATGCACATGCAGTACTGGGTGCAATTGAAAAGAAATTACCAAACGGTGAGAAAAATATTAAAAAAATTATGATAAAGACTACAATGGGTAAACCAATCAAACAAGTCCAAGAGGTTAAGAAGAAATATGCATGAGAATCGAACTGTTTATCCTAAAAGAAAAGCACAGATGCATCAGCAATTACAAGAGTTACCAAAAAAATACAAAGTAATGGCAATCATCAAAATGCACAAAGTTCGTTCTACACAAATTTTACCATTAAGAAAAACTCTCAAAGGTGAAGTAGAGTTTGTATCAATCAAAGACAAAGTTGCACAAAGAGCACTAGAGTCATTAGATGTTCCAGGTATCAAAGACATTGTCGGAGAACTAAAAGGACAAGTTATGTTCATGTTTACAAACATGTCACCATTCAAGCTAAATGTCCTCTTGGCAAAAAACAAAGTCATGATGGCAGCACGCGGTGGAGATCTTGCGAGTATAGATATCGTAGTTCCTGCAAAGAATACAGGAATTGCACCAGGACCAATGCTTACAGAATTCAAAGAAGCAGGAATTCCAACTAAAATTGATCAAGGTACAATTTGGATTGCAAAAGATAGTACCCCAGTCAAAAAAGGTGAGGCAATCAATGAAAAACTAGCAGCACTATTAGGGAAATTAGATATCAAGCCAGTGGAGGCAGGAATTACACTAAACTCAGCATTAGAAGCAGGATTGAAATATTCTGAGCAAGAGATGATAATTGATGTTGAGAAAATTAGAAACGAGTTTGCACAAGCACACCAAGAAGCAGTATCACTTTCAATTGAGGCAGCATACATTACTGCTGAAAATGTCTCACAAATCCTATCAAAGGCTGCACAATCTGCACGTTCAGTATCAGTTGAATCTGGATTTATGACAGATGAAACCAAAGAACAAATTTTGCAAAAAGCAGATTCTCAAGCAAAAGGTGTTGCAAGTCAAGCTAAAGACTACTCACCAGCATAAAATTACTAGTTTATTGAGTTTTTGGGAACGTAATTGTAAAAGTTGTAGGATTTAGAGTTACTGCGATTAGTCCTCCATGTGACTCTACAATAGATTTTACACTAACTAATCCTAGTCCTGTTCCATGTTGTTTAGTAGTGAATAAGGGATCAAAGATTTTTTCTAAATTATTACCAGATACGCCATTTCCAGAATCAATAATTTGAATAATTATTTTATCATCGTTTTCTACGAGATTTATTTCGATGATACCCACATTACATATAGCTTGAATTGCATTTAGAATTAAATTATTTAATACAATTAAAAATTGTTTTTTATCACAAAATAATAAAATATCATTTTTTGGAATTTTTATTTTTACATCATCAGGAATCCTAATAGAATCCATTGATTCAGAAAGTAGTTCAGAGAACAAAAGATCTTCAAGGTTCAGAGGCCTTTCCCTTACAAAATTTAAGACATCTTCTATTTGGTGGGTGATCCGGTCAATAGATCGTTCTGCACGATCTAATTGCTTTTGCTTAGTTTCATCTGCACCATATAGAGACTTTAAATTCTCAAGAGAGACCAACACAATAGATAAAGGATTTCTAATATCATGTGCAATTCTTGCAGAGAATTCACCTAACAAGGCAAGTTTTTCTTGACGGTTTCGTTTTTTAGTTAAAATTAATTTTTGATTTAAATTAGAAATATTTGAAATATCTTTTCCTGTAATCAAATAACCTCTTGCATGATTGTTATTATCACGTAATGTAATCCCACTCCAGACAGATGAAAATGTATCACCCTCTTTTCTTTTTATTCTAACTGGAACATTTTGTATTATATTTGTAATTTTTAATTCTTTAAAAGATGATTTGATGATTTCTTTATCTTCATCTACAATTAGATCAATAGGTTCAGCAAATCCAATCAATTCTGTTTTTTTATATTTTGTATTTTTTTCTAAATGGGCATTACAATCAATTATTTTGCCCTGTTCATTTAATAATATCATCATATCTGGTGAACTTTCAATTAATATGTTAGATAATGTATTATTTTTATTCAAGAGTTCCAGCAACATCATATCTTATGAGATATATAATAACATTTTATCAAAGCAGGCATAAAAAAATAGAATAAAATTGATGTTTCAAATAATCATTTTAACTTTTTTCAAAAACTTTTCTAATTGTTTAGAAGAACATGGTTTTTCAACTATTTCAGTTACTTTGAATAATTTGATTTTTTTTTCATTAAATTCATTGCAGAGACTTGTCAAAATTATTACTTTGGCTTGAGAGTTTATTTTTTTGATATGTTCAAGTCCATACAATCCATCATAAACAGGCATAGCAAGATCCAATAGAACTACATCGGGAGTATGTTTCTCATATAATTGAACTGCATCAAGCCCATTAGTTCCACATCCTAAAATATTAAATCCCTGAATTCTCAGATAATCTGAAATCGATCCAAGTGTATCTACATTATCATCTACAACTATGACTGATTTATTCATGATTAATTTATTGAGGTTTGAATATCATTATATCCAGAAGTATGTAATTTTCTGTACATACACCCAGTACAGGCTCTAAAAAAAGTGAATTTTACAAAAGGTGAAACAACCCAAGCAAAAGACTAAACTCCAAGCACATTTAGGAACAAATACGGTTTTATCTCCACCAATAGTTTTTACAATTAAACTATCAAAAAATAAATTTCTTTTACTTTGAATTAAACACATATTCAGATAAAGGAAGAATCGTAAGAAAACCAATGATAACTAAAACAGTTATGGTGATTTTTACAATGTTTTTCACAAATAAGATAACAAAATATTATTATTAAATTGATTTTAAGATATTACGAATAATTATCCAGTTTCTTTTACTTTGGGCAAATTCCAATTATACTTCATTGCAAGCAGTCTTATTCCAGTGGCAACAACTATACCAATTACTGATGCAATTTGAATTTCTACTCCAGCATTTAAAATTCCATAAAAAACTACTATACCAATAATACTTGCTACTGCATACACTTCTTTTACAAAAACTATAGGAATCTCTCTGACAAATACATCTCGTAGTATTCCTCCACCTATTGCTGTAATCATTCCTCCAAATAACATTGGAAGAAAATCCATTCCAACTACTTGATATGCTATTGATGCACCCAAAATTGAAAACACCCCCAATCCCACTGCATCAAAGACTATCCAAATGTTCATTTTACTTTTGAATTTTGTATACAAGAAAAACATCACAACTCCAACTACCACTGTCATTGATACATAGATAGGATCAGAAAATGCAGTTGGAAATCTACCAAAAATTACATCACGAGTTATACCACCTGCCACTCCAACTACACTTGCAAGGACTATAATGCCAAAGATATCGGCCTGATGAGCTATTGCCTTTGATGCACCAGTAACTGCAAATGCAATTGTTCCCAAATAATCTAAAACACTAATGAAACCATCAATTGGAAAAGAGAAATCAACCAAATCAATACAAACTGTACAGCTAGTGCTAATTAAGATTGATAAAAATAAAGATCAAAATTAAATTGAAAAAAGTATAATTTTCTATCCAAATAGTGAAGACAAACCTTCCATGGCTGCTTCTTCGTTCTTTGGCTCTTCTTTCTTTTCTTCTTTTGCTTCTCCACCGGCTGCTGGTGCATCTGCTGCTGGTGCGGCTGCTGCTGCAACTGCTACAGGTGCGGCTTTAACTGCATCATCAATATTTACATCGGCTAATGCTGCAACTAGAGATTTAACTTGGGCTTCATTAACTTCAGCACCAGATGCTTTAACAACTGAACTGAGGTTTGCCTCATCAACGTCTTTTCCTAGCTTGTGAAGAAGTAAAGCAGCGTAAACATATTCCATTGTATCGATTTTTTCTTGCTGGATAATATAAAACTATGTAGAATTTATGCCTAAAATTGAATTTCTAGTTTAGAATTTTCAAACTTCTGCAAACAGAATATAGTGTTCTTTTGAGATGTTTGTCACTTAGTGTATCCATTCTGTGTTTTAAAACTCGTTTTGCCTCATCTCTTTCGTCACCTGGAGGTAATGATAAGACAGCATTGATGAATTCAGGTATTGATTCTCGAATCCATCCATCAAGCATCAAATACACTTGTGGAGGAATTAGATCGCACTTGTCTTTATCTAAATCAATTACTTCTGCAAAATTTTCATGTTCTACTCTATACACTAAAGATAATACAACATTATCAGGAGTTGGATTTTCTAGAATTTCTCTTGAACGCTCTCCTGTCTTTCCTTGAGCAAGTTTGTTTTTGAGGCCAACTGGATTAACTATAACGCCATTGATTCCAACTTTGTTACCATCAATGCCTGTAACTGTTCCAAAGATAAAGTCAAGAAAGTCTCCATTTTTTTTAGTAGAGAAAATATTTACGCCCTCTTTGAGTTCTGGCTTTTTCCCAAACATGATTAATGGTGAAATAGATATTCTATTTAATCTATCATTAATGTGCATTCTATGTATAATTGAGCCTCTATTTACCACATAAATTACTGGAACATGTCTTGGATTGCCAAGTGTAAAAACCATTGTTAAATCCTACAGGGGAGAAATTACAGTGACATCTCCGCCAACTGTCTTTACAACTACTCTACCAAAAGATTTAGGATAATTTTTTCTAATTTGTGACGGTAATTCTTAATATCAGGGAATTAAAGTCAAGCATCGTTGGACAAAAATCAGATTCTAAAAGAATTTTCAGCAGAACCTGAGAAATATTACAATGTCAAACTATTCCAAGATAAGGGATTTACCAGAAAAGCCTGTACAAAATGTGGCAGATTCTTTTGGACACTTAATGCTGATAGAGATTTGTGCCCTGATGACGGATTAGATACATATTCATTCATTGGAGAGCCACCTACAACAAAGAGATTTGACTATACACAAGCTTGGAAGCAAGTAGAAGAATTTTTTGTAAAAAATAACCACAAGTCAGTTAGTCGCTATCCTGTGGTGTGTAGATGGCGTGATGATTTGTTTTTTACAATTGCGTCTATAGTTGATTTTCAAAGAATTATGGGAAGTAAAGTAGTCTTTGAGTTTCCTGCAAACCAGCTAGTAGTACCACAAACTTGTCTGCGTTTCAAAGATTTAGAAAATGTAGGAGTAACTGGCAGACACTTTTCGTCATTTTGTATGATAGGACAACATAGTGTTCCGGATTTAGGAGGATATTGGAAAGATGAATGCGTTGATTTGGATTATAGATTACTAACTGAACAATTTGGAATTAAAAAAGAGGAAGTAGTTTTTGTAGAAGATGTATGGGCTGGCGGGGGTTCATTTGGTCCATCATTGGAATATTTTGTGCAGGGATTAGAGCTTGGTAATGCAGTATTTACTGAATTTCAAGGGGAGTTAGGCCAGCACACTACACTTGACCAACGAGTAATAGACATGGGTGCAGGATTAGAGAGATTTGCATGGATGACGATGGGAACACCAACTGCATATGATTGTTGTTTTGGTCCAATTAACAATATGTTGTTTGAAAAAGTTGGAATAGATTCAGATTCTAATGTATTGAGAAAATACTTTACAGAAATTGCCAAAGTCATTGACAATTTTGATGATCTTAATGATGTAAGACGACATGCTATCAAAACTGCAGGAGTTACTGAATCTCAACTAAATAAAATGATAACACCACTTGAAGGAATTTATCTAATTGCAGATCATTTGAGAACTTTGATATTTGCAATTACAGATGGGGCACTACCAAGTAATGTTGGTGGAGGATACAATTTGAGAATGATGTTGCGCCGAATCAATGGAACAATTACTCGATTAGGATTAAAGATTGACATTGATGAATTGGTAGATACTCACATTGACTATCTTAAAGATACATATCCAGAGCTTGATGAAAAACGTGAAGATGTCAAAAAGATTCTAAAAATTGAATCAGGAAGATATGAAGAATCAAAAATTCACATGAAGAAAAAAGCAGAAAAGATTCGAGGTAAAGGAGTTCCAACAGTTGATGAGTTAATTACACTCTATGAATCAGATGGAATTACACCTGAATATCTTAAAGAAGTGGATGCAATTACTGAAATTCCCTCATCATTTTATACAAAACTATCTGATTTACACCAATCAGAAAAGAAAAAGGCAATTGCAGAATTACCCCTTGAAGAATTACCTGAAACTGAAACCCTCTTTTACAAAGATGACCCAATGGAGTTTGATGCCAAAGTAATCAAGGTTTTTGATGACCAAGTAGTATTAGATAAAACATCATTTTACGCACGAGGTGGAGGTCAAGAACCTGATTTGGGCACCATTGGAGGTTTCAAAGTTACTAATGTAGATAAACATGCAAACATTATTGTTCATAAGCTTGAAGGTGGAACTCCAAATGAAGGGGATATTGTTTCTTGCATTGTAGATGCAACAAGACGTTCAAATATTACTAAAAACCACACCAGTACTCACATACTAAATGCATCATCACGTAAAATTTTAGGTTCATGGATTTGGCAACATTCTGCATTCAAAGACGATGATCATGCAAGACTAGACATTACACATCACTCTTCACTAACTGATGAGCAAGTACAACAAATAGAAAATGCTGCAAATGATATGGTCAAAGAAAATATTCCAGTATCTATTGACTACTATGATAGAGGAACTGCAGAACAAAAGTATGGATTTAAAATTTATCAAGGGGGAGTAGTACCAGTAAAGTCAGTAAGAATTGTATCAATATCAGATAAAGATATTGAAGCTTGTGGTGGCACACATGTCAAAAGTACAGGAGATATTGAATTAATTAAAATTACAAAAACAAAACGAATTCAAGATGGTGTAGTTAGGTTAGAGTTTGTTTCAGGACCTAATGCTAAAAAATATGTTGAACAACAAAAAGTATTAGGAAAACAAAAAGATGAGGAAGCATTCCAAAAACAACTCAAAGAAAAAACTAGAGAAGAAAATAAACAAAAAGCTCGTGACTTGATTCCAATTCTATTGGATGAGGTTCTAGCGGGTAACTCTGGAGACATTGGAAAAATTTTAGTGAAAAACAAATTGTGTTTTAGTTCAGATGAATCCTATGATGATTATTTCCATCAAAACTTTGGCAAAAAACTAGTATCAAAAGATGATACTGCAGCTTATTGCGGAATATTTGAAGCAGGACCAACAATACGAGTTATGATATTTGCAGGTAGTCAATCAGGCGTGGATGCAGGCACAATTGCTCGTGAAATATCCACCATTTTGGGAGGTTCTGGTGGCGGAGATGCTAAATTTGCACAAGGTGGAGGAAAAGACACATCTAAAAAAGAGCAGGCAATAGTCAAAGCAAAATCAATGATTTTAGGATGATACGATGACAATTAACTGGAATGAAATAGAAACTAAATGGCGTAACAAATGGAATGAGTCAAAAGACTTTGAAACAAATCCAAATGAGAAACCAAAAAAATTCATCACAGTTGCTTATCCTTATCCAAACTCTCCACAACACATTGGACATGGTAGAACATACACACTAGCTGATGTTCATGCAAGATTTTATCGAATGCAAGGATACAATGTTTTATTTCCAATGGGATTCCATTATACAGGAACTCCTGTACTTGGAATGGCTCGACGAATTCAAAATAATGAGCAAGAAATTCTTGATGGATTACGAAACATATACAAAGTTCCTGAAGATGCAATCAAAACATTTGTTGAGCCAATAAAGATTGCAGATTATTTTCACGAAGAGATAAAATCAGGCATGATTGAGATGGGTTATTCCATTGATTGGAGACGAGAGTTTACAACTATAGTTCCAGGTTATCAAAAATTTATTGAATGGCAAATTACAACACTTAAAGAAAATGGAAAAATTATTCAAGGCTCTCATCCAGTAGGTTGGTGTCCAAAAGATCAGAATCCAGTATCACAACACGATACAATGGGTGATGTAGAACCAAAGATTGATGATAAAAATTTCTTGGTAAAATTTGTCTTTGAGGATTTCATATTTCCAATTACAACATTACGTCCTGAAACAATTTTTGGCATCACAAATCTTTGGGTAAATCCAAATACAATTTACAAAAAATTAACAGTTGACGGGGAGAAATGGATTGTATCAGAACAATGTGCACACAAGTTAGCATTCTTTGAAAAAGAAATTACAGTAGATGGAGATATAGCAGGTTCTGATATCATTGGTAAAAATGCAAAAACTCATGATGGACGAGACATTCCAATATTACCAGCAGAGTTTGTAGAGCCTGAAATGGGAACGGGACTAGTAATGTCTGTGCCTGGCCACGCACCAAAAGACTACCAAGCACTCATGGATTTGAAGGCAAAAAATCATGAATTGGCTGTAAAAATTGAGCCTATCTCAATTATCAATACAGATGGATATGACAAATTCCCAGCTAAACAAATTTGTGAAAAATTGGATGTGACTGATCAGTCAGATGAAAAATTAGAGGAAGCTACCAAGGAATTATACCTCAAAGAGTTTACTGAGGGAAAATTAAATGAAAGTTGTGGGGATTTCAATAATGAAAGAGTACAGTTTGGCAGAGATAAGGTTCGAGCTTGGTTACAAGAAAATAATCATTTAGAAAAATTCCCAATACTTGAAAATGCACCAGTACGATGTCGTTGTGGTACTGAATGTGTTGTTAAAATTTTGAATAATCAATGGTTTTTAAATTATGGTGATGAAACATGGAAAGAGCAAGCTCGCAATTGTTTTGATGAGATGAATATTCTACCAAGTAATATCAAAACAGAATTCAAAGAAGTGATTGATTGGTTGCATGAGCGAGCATGTGCAAGACAACAAGGATTGGGAACTAAACTTCCATGGGATAAAGATTGGATTGTGGAAAGTTTATCAGATTCTGTAATTTACATGGCATACTATACCATATCACGATTCGTAAATGATGGGACAGTAATTCCTGAGAATTTAACTCGTGAATTGTTTGATTACATTTTACTTGACATTGGGAATGTGGAATCAGCTGCTGCAACATCCAAGTTATCTAATGACATAATAGAAATGATGAAAAAAGAATTCACATATTTTTATCCAGTTGATTCACGCCACTCAGGACGAGATTTGGTACAAAACCACCTATCATTTTTTGTTTTAAACCATGTTGCAATCTTTGAGAAAAAATTATGGCCACAAGAAATTGTTGTCAATGGTAGTGTTATGATGGATGGAGCTAAGATGTCAAAAAGTATGGGAAATATTATTCCGCTTCGTTCTGCAATCAGAGAACATGGTGCTGATCCAATTAGATTAGCAATCATATCATCAGCTGAATTATTACAGGATGCTGATTTTAACATGGAGTCTGTAACAGGTATCCAAAGCAAGCTTGAATCACTACTTGAAGAGTGTAAAATGGCCAAAAATGAGCCTATTTCAGGCACAGAAGCTGAAGATAGATGGATACTATCAAAATTACAAAATATGATTTCTCAAGTAACAGAGTCTATTGAGAAGATGAGATTGCGTGAAGGATTACACGATATACTATTTTCATTTGAATCTGATTTGAGTTGGTATAACAAAAGAGTGCAAGCTAAAGAAAGAGAAAATACTTCAGGAATATTACATAAAATAAATTCTACACGAGTTGCAATGCTATCACCATTTGCACCACATGTAGCTGAAGAAATGTGGCAACAACTTGGCAATAGTGATTCAGTTTCAAAATCAGATTGGCCTACATATTCAAAAGATAATGTGGATGCTACTGCAATACAATCTGAGAATTTACTTAAAGGGACTATAGAAGATATTACAAACATTCTCAAAGTTACAAAAATTACTCCAAAGAAAATCGTTCTCTATGTAAACTCTGATAGTATGAAATCGAAAGTATACCGTAAAGTGCTTGGAATAATGGTAGGTGGGCAAAATAACATGGGTGTTGTAATGAAGGAACTAATTGCAGACCCTGAAACTACAGATGCTAAAAAAATACCTGATTACATACAAAAAGTGATTAAAGACTTGCATTCAGAATCAGAAGAAATTAAACAGATGAAGCTTGAATCGGATGAATTTAATGAAAAAGAATTTCTATCTGCAGAACTAGCTAGTATTGGCAAGAAAGAATTCGGTGTAGAGATTACAGTTTATTCTGAATCAGATGATGACATTTATGATCCAAAAGACAAAGCAAGACATGCAAGACCATTCAAACCAGCAATTTTAATTGAATAGGTTCTAACTATTTTGCAAAGATAATATTTCTTGATTAATTTTTTTCAATTCAAATTCAAATGAATAAATGATATCAAAAGTATTGGCATCTTGCCATTGATGATTTTCTAATGCATTAAGATACTTTTCATAATCTGCTTTTACTTGCAATAATTCTGACAAATATTCTGCATCAGTAATTTCCAGATTATCATGCATGAAATAAGAAGAATTGTATCTATCACTAATAGTCATCATATACTGTATCATCGCATCCTCATCAAAGGATTTTGCAGAAATTTCAATCTGAATTGTAGATAATGAAATTAATGAAATTCCAACTAGTAATGCAATCATGCAAACCTCTTTGTGTTTGTAAATTTTAGATTTTACAACGGATTCTTTTCTGAATTCATTAAAATCAATTACGACCATTACTAGAGATAACAAAATACAGGTATTTTATGGCAATTCTGCTTATTTTGAGCAGATCTTTTCACTTTTTTGTAGAATTATTTTCTTTTCTCCTCAATCTTTTCTAGTATCATCTGAACACATTGATGACAAATCACGTCTCCCTCATCCATATTACGAATCATATCTACATCTTGAAATACTGAATCAAAGGTAGCACCAATAATTATTTTATTACTCCACACATCATAATCACCTTTGGTTTTAGAACACGATACACAATTCATAAGACATAATTTCCTAATTAGAAAAACCAATAGTCTTCATGCCAAAACAAGCTTTTCCTCCCTTACTCCAGCACTTGCAAGAACAAGAAACAGCTAATCCTGTTTCTGTATCTTTAACAACTTTATGAAAAACTCCCTCTCTAATTTTTGATTCTATTGATATTATTTCATATCTATCTGAAGTAAAATCTGGATTTCCCAATACAATACCATAATTATCCTCTCTTAAAAAAAGTCATTTCATGGTTCATATAGATGGGAATTAGCAAATTTTTATGAATTTATTTAAAAAAAAGGTAGAAGAACCAACTCTAGTTTGTAGAATATGTGAAATGAAATTTACTGATCCTCAACGGACAATGAGACATATGGTTAAAGCACATTCAAAACCACAAAAAGCAAAAAAATAAGATTTTTTAAAAATTATTTTAATTTATCAAAAGCGAGATTGAAAGAGCTGAAGAGGCCCTTCCAATCTCATGAAGAATGGAGAGAATCCGTTCTTCAAATTTGCGTTTGACTACCCGATTTGGTAATCGCGATTTTTGGAATCACGCAAGATACATACCAATACAGTAATGTAAAAACTATTAATTTTAGAATCTAGGATTTTGCAATATCAAAGTCTTCTCTACCATTGCCAAATCTTTGTTTGATAATTTTGACGCGGTGTTTCTTGCCTCGAGAAATATCTTGTGCAAGCTGAGTTGGCTTACCATCATCATAGAATTTTGATACTATCATCTTGCGAGATGTATAAAAATGAGTTACCCCATCAAATTCTTCTTCTGTTGTGATATTTACCTCAAAAACAGTCTCTTTGCCAATTTTGCGCTCAACTGATTCAGTAGATACTATAGTGAATACCCCTTTATCATCTAATTTTGATAGTGAATCTTCTGCCATGTATACCAAAATGATTCATTCTGAAATATAATCTAAAAGATTCTAGTGTGTAAAATTCATAAAGTAATATTTTTTCACAATAAATCGTGGTATCAAAAATTATCTTACTAGTATTCATTACTGCATTACTTGGAACAATTTTGCAAACATGGGGAGGTAGTTGGGATATTACAAATCACCAACTAGGTGAACCTGAGACATTTTTTACACCATCACACGCAATTCTATACACGGGAGTCGGGATTGGTTTGATTTGTGCAATTGTATCAAGTATAATTATTCTAAAAAATAAAGAAATTTTAAAAAATTCAGTTTCTCTAGGTCTCAAATTGATCATTCTTGGAAGTATTTTACAAATAATTGCAGGACCAGGAGATTACTATTGGCATGAGATATTTGGAGTAGATGGATTACTCAGTCCAACTCATCTCACATTAATTACAGGAATTTTAATTCAATCATTAGGTATAGTAATTGGTCTAGCTAGATTAATTCCATATAATTTCAAAGCAACAAAACCATCATTGATTTTTGCATTTGGAGTATTATGGTTTATTGTAATTGGTTTTATTTTCCAATTTACATTACCAATTTCTACAGGCGATACAATGGATTTAGATCCTGATCCATATGTTGCAGTAATTATTGCTACAAGTACAATGCCATTTTTCAGTACACTGATTTTTTGGTCAGCAGCTAAATCAATTAGAAAGATTGGTGGTGCGTCCCTTGTTACTTTAACATTCATAGTACTAAATGTAACATCAAATATTCTTCCAGCAGGATTTTTGTGGATATTCTTACCATGGTTTGCAATACCAATGATTTTAGGCATAGCAAGTGATGTACTAATATCAAAGAAAATCAAAGGAGGAGAAAATATTGCAGGTGCTATAATTGGTTCTATATTTTTGGTGTTTAGTATGCCGCTAATAGGAATGACATTTATCCAATTTTACATATTTAGTGGAGTTTCAGGGTATGAGTTACTACCAGAATTTACGGATACATTATTGATGATTTTAGGTGCAATGAGCATTCCAGGTGCAATTGTGGGAATAATTTCAATTAGATTTGCAAAGAAAAGAATCTCAATGCCTCAATTAGTTAATTAGATGAGAATCCACAGGGATTAATCTAAATTCTTTGTAAAGGATAATGCAGATGATTCAAACATCATGTGCTCATAAAATTGATGTGATTCTTTTCGTTGATTTCCAGATTCGAGTCGGATTCTATGACATTTTTTCTCTTTTGCTTTAGTAATACAAAAATTGATTAGTTTTTTTCCTATTCCCTGATTTTGATATTTTTCAAGAACAATTAATTCTGGAATGTATGTCTCCAAAGTACTACGATTAAGTCGTGGTAAAAATATCATACTTGCCATACCAATAATTTTTACATCATCAATTACTGCAACAATAATTTGTTTGTCTGAATCTAAAAGATAGTTTGTAATTAGTTTTCTAAATATCTCAACATCAGAGTCTTTTTGTGGTTTTGGACGTCCTAGATCATATAGCAATCCAAGAATTATAGGAATGTCTTCGTCAGAAGCTTCTCTTATAATCACATCATCCATAATCAAATAACTTCATCATGATTTTAGAATCATTCTTCTTTGATAAGTGATTTAATCTGTGAAACGTTATCAGGATTTAATTCAATTTCTTTATGTTCTGCTAAAACATGCTCAGTTACTAAAGACATCAATTCTTCTTCAGAGTTAGCTGATGCTTTCCAATCACAGTCTTTTCCTGCATCTGAACAACTAATTGTTTTTACCATGATTAAATTATTCTTTACAGATATTTATTTTCTATTCAAATCCAGAAAAGTTACTTTCCCCAAACCATAGGTACCAAATATACCATCATTACAGTAACTATTGGAATACAAATAAGATCAAATGGCAATCCATAACGAACCATTTGTTTTATGGAAACATATCCACTTCCAATAGCAATTGCATTTGGAGGAGTTCCAACTGGCATCATAAATCCATAACTTGTAGCAAATGCGACTGGTGCCATCAGTAATATCGGGTCAATCTCAGTGGTAGCACCCAACACTGCCATTATTGGTAGTAATAATGCAGCTACTGCAGTATTACTCATTAATTCACTCGCAAGCATTGTAATTGTAACAATAACTAGAACTATCAAGAAATAATCCAACTCTCCCAAAAATATCAACTGATCTGCAATCCACATGTCAAGTCCTGTTGCAGTAAAACCACTGGCCAAAGCCAAACCTCCTCCAATCAACACTAAAACTCCCCATGGAATCTTTCTAGCAGTTCCCAAATCCAATAATCGCTGTCTCTTTAATCCTGAAGGTAAAATGAGTAGAGCAGCCACTGATACCAAAACAATCACATGATCCCCAACAAAGGGAACCATATCCTTCCAAAATAATCCTCTAGTAATCCACGCAATTGCAGTTGCTGCAAATATTACTAGAACAATTTTTTCATTTCTACTCCAAGTTCCAAGATTTTTTAATTCTTCAGTGATGATATTTTTGTCTTTGAGTATTGGTTTTTTGTTATCTAATCTTGCAGAAGTTGTCATGTATATCCACAACATGATTAAAGAAATAACACTAATGGGAACTCCAACTAACATCCAATCAAAGAAAATAATCTCTACTCCTCCAAGTGATTCACCTAGAGATGCAAAAAGTGCATTGGGGGCTGTACCAATCATAGTGGATAATCCCCCTAGACTTGCAGCATATGCAACTGATAATATCAAACAGGTGGCAAATCTTTTTTTCTGGGCAACATCTACTTGTGATACTACTGCAATTGCAATTGGAAGAATTAACAGAGTGGTTGCAGTGTTTGTAATCCATGCACTCATACATCCAGTAACAATAATGAATCCCAAAACAATATTTTTTGGTTTTGTTCCAACAATTTTTAGAGTATTAAATGCAAATCGCTTGTGAAGATTTACTTTTTCTATTGTTTTTGCAAGAAGGAATCCCCCCATTAGTAAAAATACCAACTTATCTCCATATGCAGAAATTACTTTGTCAATCTCTGCAATATTCAACAGTGGAAATACAAACAATGGAATTGATGCAGTAACATAAAATGGAATAGTTTCTGTTGCCCACCATATTGCCATCCATACAGATAATCCTAAAACTATCTTGGCCTCAAATGCCAATCCCTCTATTGGATAAGACATTATAATAGAAAATAGAATTGGAGATAACACAAATCCTGTAATTCGTAATTTGCTGTGTAATGGACTCCATTGGTTAAAATAATTCATTACAATTATTCATCTTTGAATTATCATCTATACTTTTTCTAATTAAATATCCACAATTTAGGCTCAAAGTACTCATTTTTTTCTGTTAATTATTTTTTTAATTAAAACTACAACAGATACAATCCCAATGCTAACTCCAAGGATCAAATGAACTGGTTCATAAGAAAATAGTAGATCTTTTGTGAAAAAAAGAGAAATTGTATTAATCATCATTTTATTTTGTATAGATTAAGAGAGTGTAATATTTAGAAATTATCCTACCTTGCTCCAACAACTAATTCCATTACACTGACTACATGTTGCCTTTTCATTCCATTTCTCAAATGATTTCCCTGAGGGAATTTTTACAACAGTAACTCTACTACATTCAGTACATTGCACTTTAACAGAACTATTCCCAGTCTTATCATCTACAAACCAATCTTTGAATCCCATAATTTTTCACAACTAATTTCCAGTAGGACAACCATGTTTTTCTGCCCATGAAGTGTTTGCAAATTCTGATGAATCACAAAATCTTTCCTCCAAGTGTCCCAAACTAGCATCAAGTAGTTCTTGATTCAAAATTACATCATTACAATTAACTTGAGCAATTATTCTACCATAGCTACCAAGTACTTGTCCATCATCCTCATCAACTAGAACTGTAGAGCCAATAGGACAAATGGTTTCAATGAAGTTTTTAGAATCCATTCCACCAAAACCTTGGAGTTCTGGAGCAGAAGCTAGTGAGAATCTAATTGATTCGTCATTAACTACAATAGTATCTCCATCAATTACTCTAGATACAGTTCCTGCAAAGCATTGAGCAGTACCCATGCAATTAAGATCTACATCAATTACTTCCTCTACAACTGGAGCAACATCAATTTCTTCAGTAATAGGAATATCATCTTCAACTACTTTTTCAACTATAGGGGTATCAACAATATTAAATTCTCCACTAAAAACAGCTGCAACACCTAAAATTGCAACAATTACAATAATAATTCCAAGTATTACTTTTAGTTTCATTGTATCAAAACTTTGTTAGCTTGCATTCCTTACCTTCTGCACGACATTCAGCGCAGTATAGTAATGGAATTCTAGCTGGACCTATATTTTTGAAATTTAAATGTGAATCCATAACATGACCACATTCAGAATTTTGGCACTTTGTATCTTTATTTTCATACAATATAGAAATTGATGATTCTCCCATGAAAATATCAAGCTTTTATGACAGTTAAATTACTATTGGTAAACCTACTCTACGCCTTTTTCTTGTTTTATTTTTTTAATTACATCTGCAACTAGTTGCTCGTCTTTTTTTACTAATTCTTGGAGTTTTACTTTATACTCCTCATCTCCCCATTTATTAAACGCAAACATGTTTTTTACAAGATTTACAATTTCAGATTTATTTCGCTGATGATCTAGCTTTGCTTTTTCTGCACCTTCCATGATATCATCAAAAATATTTCAGAACTTAAAGATATTGAAATTATGAATTAATGAATACTTTTGAATTTGATACTGTAATCATCTCTACTGTCTCAAGTGGTATATTTTCTTTGTTTGAGATATCTAACAATTCATCATGATGTATATCATCTAGATGTTTTTGGAATTCAGATTCTTCAATGTTATTTGCATTGAAATTACATTTTGGAAACACACAGTGAAAATTCAATAATTACAAACAAACCAAATTCATTAAAAGAATTATCCATACAATGCATACAAAACATACAAAATTGCTGCAGCAAGAACTGAAATGCCAGTAATTCCCAGTAATTGCTTACCTGAAAATACGCTTGCTCTAAAACTCATGAAATTCTTGTGAGAATTTCAAAATTAAGCGTATTGAAATCTAGTATTTTTTTGGTTTTTTACCTTTTTTCTTTTGTTGTTGATCACTTTTGTATTTTTTAATTCGTAGTTTTTGCTCAGCTGCCTTTTGTCCTTTCTGTTTTCGATTATCTTTTTTCTTGGATTTTTTCTCCAATTTTTATCACTTAGAGTCCTTCTTCATTCAAATCAGGTTCTGGAGTCACACTATCAAACCTCATTTCAGGTTTCTGACACGATTCACATTTTTCCCATATACCAAATTGATTTCTGGTTTTCCCTTTCCCATCACATCTAAAACAATTCAATTCTGATCTATGATAAATAGTTCAGCAATAAGTTTTCTGGAAAGAATATGCATGCCATATGAGACACCAATCTATGGAAAACTTAAATCAAGAATAGATAAAACAAAATTTCACAATAACCTACTCTCTTTTAATTATCATTATATCAATTCATTGAG
>Ga0209992_10001606_pt1 | contig 23063 bp, 27 predicted proteins | sample 2SBtaG_2_FD_182564 | JGI IMG/M metagenome (GOLD analysis project Ga0209992, IMG submission 182564) | Deep subsurface microbial communities from Kolumbo volcano to uncover new lineages of life (NeLLi) - 2SBTROV12_ACTIVE470 metaG (SPAdes)... | ecosystem: Environmental > Aquatic > Marine >... | reverse complement strand
ACTATAAACTCGGGACTGTAGTACGGAGTCAAGTTGAAAAACGCAGATTGCCGTCTCGCTTCTATTGGGTATTAACGATCCACCAAAAACCCGACTCTTATATCGTCAATTGCTTGAGTATTTGTTGTATCACGGGGTGCAATTACTATCCTTAGCTGTAGTAACTCAGATTAACTACCATTCATTTTCTTGGTCGATTTCTGTCTCTCATGGTCCCGCTTATCTTCCATATCTCGATTTAATACTGCCAATCCATAGCAGACTAAACCCATGAATCCCATGACAAACACACCAATGATCATCCAGGTTAGGTTTATCTCCATCATCATATCCTCCGTCGATTAAACGAGGTTGGTCTACTTTCACCGTAAAGGCCTCATGGCAAGATAAACCCCGTAGACCAGTCCGGAGTCAACCCCGATTTTTTGTGGTAGATAGGAATAGCGGACGATGGAGGAGATGCTCCACCAACTTTAATATGATAGCTGTAAAATTTTGTTCACTATTCTGAGTGCAACGAGGCCTCCGCAAATCGGAGGCCTTAGTTTTTCAGAGCGTTGAAAAATTGGCAATGTTCGTTAACTTGGAGATAAGGCCAATGAACACTCGCTTCCTACGAACGGCGGCTCCTGGCACTCTGGAGCCGGTCGCGATGATTTTTTCATCGATCTCGGACCATCCGGACTTGAGCGAAACCAGTCAATCGCATTCAAGCTGCTCGAATCGTGGGTTAAATTTCTCGTCTGACCGGTTGGGATCGGCAACTGTCTCTAGAGATTTTATCAAGTCACCGTCCGGAGTTTAGCCGGTAGCAGCCCATTCTATCCAATGTGAATCAACAGCATCAAGGGCCTTCTCTGATCCAGGGTTAATACCATATTAAAGTCCCAAATCCATTCAAATCGATTCAGCATTGTGGTATTCGCGTTTGAATTGGCCAAATTCTCAAAACTTTTGGTTTCTTCATCCTAATTCCATAAAAATACCGATCAGACCCAGAGTACGATAACCAAACCCGTCCAATGGCCAGTAAGGGCAAAAGGCCCAGGGAAGGGCCAAAAAGGAAAGGCTGAAACGGAATGGAGAAATAAGGGAAAAGGGCCTATCCACAAGGGCTAAAAAACCCGAAAAAAGAATAAAGGGTTTATCGTTGCCTGAACCCTTTGATTTCCCGCAGACTCGCTCCAACCCTAATCACTGGAGCGACTGGCATGTATCGAATTGTTCTGATCTTTATAATCGCGTTTTCTGCATTGATTATTGGATGCACCACACCCAAAAAAACTGGAAACCAGCCTAACGATCTAGCCTCTAATCGGCAACAAAAGCCTCCAATCCCTGCCGCAGTGCCCGCACCATTGATTCAAACCGGGCGCTATTCCGCCATCGCGGCAGCACCAACCAAAGCCCAAAGAAACCCACTTCGCGTGATCATCTCGGTCACAATCCCGCACGAGGTTTTGACGGTCCGCCAAGCCATTAAATACCTGCTGCGCCGCAGCGGCTACCGGCTGTCCGAACCGAATGCGCAATCGTCGGAGGTCGCCGATCTCTTCGACTATCCTCTGCCCCAAGTCCACCGGCAACTGGGTCCAATGCCACTGGATGACGCGCTTCGCACCCTGGCGGGTTTGGCCTTCGAATTACATACCGACCCGCTTCATCGCACGGTCGGTTACGCATTAACCGAATCCTACCGGGAACCGGTCATCCGGGCAGAGGTGGCGCATGAATGAGATCAGCAGTGCAATACGAAGCAAAATCGCCGCGATGAAACCGGTCAAGCTCTGGCGCAAACAAGGCGCTATCGCCTGGCTTGGCGCCGTCGCCTTGTTTTTGGCGATTTGTTTCGTTCTAACTTGGGTCTTTGCGGCAATTGATGAAGAGACAGAACCAACAAAAGAACAAATTAGCGAGGTGCTGTTGAAAAAACCGGTACCTGAAAAACCTCAGGTTTTGACATCCGAAAAACTTGAAAAGGTATTAAGCGCGGAGCGGCGCCGGATCGTCAACAACAAAGCAAAAAATACTCAACTGGAAGGCATTGTGTCCGGTTACGGACAAGACATTCAGTCACTGCACCAAGCTATCCAAAAAAGTAGCACCGAAATTGAAACCCTGCGGCAGTGGATCAATGAACTGGAACACTCTCGCACCCAGGCAGCGGCGATCAAAAAAGCGACCCGGCCGAACAACGGTAAGAAACGCGCACGCCGGGTATCAGCCCACAAACCCCGTGTACCGTACGAGCTGGCCGCCATCGATAACTGGGGCGGCGTGCCGAATGCGGTGATCCGCGCCAATGGCGGCCTTTATACGCTGGAACAGGGGGCCAGCCTGTCGGGATGGACGGTTGAAACGATTGACGGGCGCCGCGGCACCGTCACGCTGCGCGATCGTCAGGGCCAGCGGGCCAAAATCAGCGCAAATCCTGAATAAACGGGGAATCCCATGCACTTGAAGAACCTGGGTCGGACCACAGCCGTGTTGCTGCTCGCCGTTCCTCTGGTCGTCCTCGCCATCGAAACACAGTCCCGGCCGGCAACTACAGCGCACAGCCGGCTGGAATCGTTCGTATCGAACGAGACCGGTAGCCGTTTCAGCCGAGACCAATGGAATCTGACCGAGACCGAATGGAACCGTTATCTGACGTTGATGCAAGGCGTGCGCGGCAGCATCAGTCCGAATAGCCTCTCGCCGATTGAGGTGCTTGGCGTCCATGCGCGTAGCAATGCCGAACGTGTGAAATACGCCCGGCAATGGGCCAAGATCATGCGGGAAGACACCCAACGGGTCCTGGATTTTCAAGCGGCTTACAATGCGGCCTGGCGGGAGATGAACCCCAGTGGCGAGATCATCGACATCAGTCGATTAACGTCGAATCGGCTACCGAACTCCGGCATTAACGAAGACTCCATTCAACCGGGTGACCGCGTGCTGTTGTTTCTGCGCCTGAATGATTGTCCGGACTGTCAGGCGCTGACGACACGGGTGCGCCGCGCCGCTTTTGAGGCGGATACCCAGCTCGACTTCTTTTTTACCGACACCCATCCGGGTAAGGACGATCAGGCGCTACGCCAATGGATCGCCAAAAATCGGTTTGACAGCGAGCGGATCCGGCAAAAGAAAATCACCTTTAACCATGATCATGGTGTGCTGAAGCGTACGGGAGGGCCGAACGCCAAGGCGCCGGCCGCCTATCGGATCCGCAACGATTTGATTGACCCCTTGCAGATCGGCATGCCCGGTTTATGAACAGTCGCAAAAGAATCGTGCTGGATGAAGCCGCCATACAACTATTCCGGAGTAAGGAACAGCAACCCATCGCTATTCCCCAATCCATTCGGGAGGAATACCGTCTGAACGAACAAGAACAAACCCTGATAGAAATCAAACCGCAACCTAGCCACCGGCGAAATACGGACTCCGTTGATCTGCTGACCCCTGAAAAACAATACACCGATGCGAACGGCACTGTCTTTTCCTGGGGCCACATTCTCGAACGCCGTGTGAACCAATTTGTGATTTGGGATTTTTGCCTGACCCATTTGCTATCACGTTATCTCAGCCGCGGTCTGCGTTTTCGCGATTTGCAACGAGTCGTGTTCGCTGAAATCGAGGCCGGGGTGGAGTGCACTTCGCGCGAGCCGGTGATGGCGGTCGGCTTGATCGGCGGTTGGGCCATTTATCCCGGCACGGCAGTCGGCGCCATTACACAGGTCGTGCATTTCGCATCCGAATCCGAGGCGCGTGACTGGACTGCACAAATCCTGATCGACAAAGTGCTTCCCAAAGCGATCGTGCAGGCTAGAAAATATGTCAACAGCCAGGGCCACTAAATCCGTATTCTGGCCGATTATTTTGCTGTGCGGGACGAGCGCGCAGGCGGGCCCAGTGCCGTGGGGGTACCAAAAGGTGGCGGGCGCCTACGGGGTTCCCTCCGATATTCTGTACGCGATCGCGCTGACCGAAAGCAATCACAAACTTAAGAACGGGACCTACCGCCCCTGGCCCTGGACCCTGAACGTCCAGCGCCGCCCAGAGCGTTTCGCGACGCGGAAAGCAGCGTATGACGCGCTCAGGCGGTATTTGCGCCAAGGCATCAAACAGATTGATGTGGGTCTGATGCAGGTCAACTGGCGTTACCACCGGAAAAAACTGGGATCGCCCTGGGCCGCATTGGAACCCTATCACAATCTGCGCGTCGGTACGGCGATATTGCGAGCGGAATACGCGCAAACGAACAACTGGCACACCGCGATCGGACGGTATCACGCGCCGAATAACTCGCGCCGCGCGAAACAATACCGACGGCGGGTCGAAAAACACCTGCGCCGGATCCGCGGTGGGAAGCAGCGGAAATGAACGGAAGGTTCTGGATAATCGAAGCCGCGGGCAGGTCCATGGCCACGGGGCTGTTTCTGTCAGCGGTTTTTTACGCAACTTCGGCAAACGCCGAACCCACCGTCATCCATGACCGGGGCCATACCCGCCCGATCACAGACTACGTATTTCTGCCCAACACGGCCTTGCCGCCGATCACGAATCCGCCGCGTGTGCCCGATCCTAACGCGCTCATGTTCCAAGTCTTTCCGGTGCAGTCGGCGGGACTGACACCGGGAAAAGTGTCGCGTAGAGCCGTGAAACTGCCGCAACTGCCCGCCCCGCTGTTTCTGATCGGCACAGACCCTCGCTCACGGCGTTGGTTGTTGCAATACCGGGATCGATTGCAGGAACTTCAGGCGGTCGGGTTGGTGGTGGAAGCCGGTAGTCTACAGAAATTTCGTGCCCTCGAAGAAATTGCCTTGGATCTGAGCCTAACTCCGGCGCCGGCGCTGGTCTTGGCGAAACAACTGGGGCTGCAGCATTATCCGGCCCTGATTTCCCGCACGCTGATTGAGCAATGACTGGAAAATACCCAATCGAAGCCCTGCTGCGCCCGCCCGTGGAACTCTGGCCGGCAGCGGCCGCGTTGATTGCAGCTTGCATTGTGGCGGCCGCACCCTGGGCATTTTTGATGCCGCCGGATCTCGCCTGGGGCACGGCGGCGCTGTTGTTGGTACTGGCGTTCAAACGCGGTCGTCAGGCTTACCGCGTCCTGCGTTATCAGCGCAATATCACGCGGCTGCCGGTTTATAACTTAATGGCTCAGGACATCCCCGTCAGTCAGGCCAAGCTTTTTCTCGGTAAAGGCTTTCGCTGGACCCAGGCCCATACCCAACGGCTGCGCGATACCCAACGCCCGTGGGCGCGGTCGTACATCGAACCCGGTGCGCTGTACCAGTGGGCGCGGCGCGCGGAAACACAGTGGGAAAGCGTATTCGGAATACGGCACGTTGCCCGCCTGCTGTCGGCCGATATTTGGTGGAATCCGCTCGCCCCGCTGCCGCCGGTCGGCGGCAAAGCCGCCTTGCATGGTGTTGAACCGGATGAACACGCGGTGTGGATGGATCTGCGCGAGCGCGTCGGACATACGCTGGTGCTCGGCACCACGCGGGTCGGCAAAACCCGTCTCGCCGAGATTTTGATTGCGCAGGATATTCGGCGTGGGGACACCGTGATCGTTTTTGACCCCAAGGGCGACGCCGATCTGATGCGGCGTATTGTCGCCGAAGCCCGCCGGGCAGGCCGCGAGAACGAACTCTATCTGTTTCACCTCGGGTATCCTGAAATTTCCTCGCGCTACAATCCGGTGGGCGATTTCTCGCGCATCACCGAGGTCGCGACGCGGATTGCGAACCAACTCCCGAGTGAAGGCAATTCGGCCGCATTCCGGGAATTTGCTTGGCGCTTTACCAATATTATTGCCCGCGCACTACACGCGATGGGCCGAAAGCCCGATTACCGGACCATCACCCGGCACATTACCCACATCGAACCGCTGTTGGTGGAGTACTGCCATCAATGGCTGCCTACCGTTGCCCCGGAAGGCTGGGCGAAGGACGTGGCGCGCCGGGCGGGCGAGATCAACGACCGGAATCTACCCCTAGCGCTGCGTGGCCGGTCGCCCGAAGTGGTGGCCCTGGTGCAATACATCAAAGAAAACGGTCTTTACGATCCGGTCGCCGACGGGTTGCGTTCGGCATTCGAGTACGACAAGACTTATTTTGACAAGATTGTCGCGAGTCTCTTGCCGTTAATGGAAAAACTGATCTCCGGTCCCACCGCCGAGCTGATCGCGCCCGACTATACGGACACCAGCGACGGGCGGCCGATTTTCGACTGGATGAGCGTGATCCGCCGCAAAGGGATCGTTTATGTGGGCCTGGATGCATTGTCGGACATGGCGGTGGCGGCCGCGGTCGGCAATTCGATGTTTGCGGACTTAGTCTCGGTTGCAGGGCAGCTGTACAAACATGGCGCCGAATCGGGTCTGCCGGAGACGGGCGAGCGCGTGGAACCGCCGGTGGTTTCCCTGCACGCCGATGAATTTAACGAACTCATCGGCGATGAATTCATTCCGCTACTCAACAAAGCCGGCGGTGCCGGCTTTCAGGTGACCGCCTACACCCAAACCTGGTCGGACGTTGAAGCCCGGCTCGGCAACCGGGCCAAGGCGGGCCAGGTGGCGGGCAATTTCAATACCCTAATCATGCTTCGGGTCAAGGAACTGGCCACGGCTGAAATGCTCACCGATCAATTGGACCAGGTCCAGATCAACAATCTAATGGAAGTGTCCGGCTATAACGATTCTACGGGACCCGGCACCGGTGTGCATTTTACTTCGAATAATCAAGATCGGTTGAGTGTCACTGAAACGCCGCTATTGAGCCCGTCCGATGTGATGGCATTGCCCAAGGGGCAGGCCTTCGCGCTGCTTGAAGGGGGACATTTATGGAAGCTTCGCATGCCGTTGCCGGACGCGGATGGCGATCCGGACATGCCGGACAGCGTACAAGCAATCGCCCGACAGATGGAAGAGCGCTACACCACGGGCGAGCGTTGGTGGCAAAGCGGCGAGAACCTGACACTGCCCGCCGCGCCACCGGCACCGGGAGAAACGACTCATGGCTGAGCGGACCACAGCAACGCGCCATCCAGTTGAACAGCGGGGGTTTGTATCAAGATCCCTGGAAAACCTGATTAAGGTCGCCGCACTGTTGGTTCTATCGCTGGTTTTTTCCATCGCCGCCGAATGGACCGGTATGGCCGTCGTTTGGCCAGACCAAGGTCCGCGCCACAGCGAGGCGATGCTTAACGCCGAACTGGAACATCTTGGCCAATTCAAAAAAAGCCTCCTGACCGGCGCCCCAGCCCGATTTGCGCGCCGAACGGCGAATGGATTTCATGAGTTGATGTATCGGAAAACCGGTATCGAGACAGGATTGTTGTGGCTGGCCCAAAGACCCGCGAACCCCGGCTGGCTACGCCGTAAACTAATCACCGCCTACCGATCCATCGCCGATTATATCCTGGCTGCGATGACCATTACGCAGGTCTTCGCGATGCGTTTGTGCGTTTTACTGTTGTCGGCGCCGGCGTATTTTTTACTGGGCTTGGTGGCTTTTACGGACGGGTTGGCCGAGCGGGACTTGCGCCGCTGGGGCGGCGGCCGGGAATCCTCGTTTGTTTATCACTGGGCGATGCGTGGGGTCGCCCCGGCGGTCGTGGCGCCGTGGGTGATTTATCTGGCGGTCCCGTTCAGCGTTCATCCAAACTGGGTGGTTTTGCCATTTGCGGTGTTGTTTTCGTTGCTAGTGGCGGTCGTCACCAGCACGTTCAAGAAATATTTGTAAAGGATCTGAACGATGAAAAAACCCCCGGAAATAAATACAGGGTTTTTTATAGAAAAAATCGCCGCAGCGGCACACCATAGCCCAAACCTGTTTTTATTGTTTTTACAGTCTGTAACGGAGCGTCAATCACGGGTATGAATGTCATGAAACCGATCACTGCTTTTTTAACGTTATTCATCGCGTTCACCCCGGCTGTCCAAGCGGACAATGGGGGTGAGCGCGAGGCCCTGGCGCGCCTGGTGCACGAAATCGATGCACTGATGCCGGTAGTACGGGAAGCCAAAATGCAGGCGAATCCCACCACCCGCATCCACTTTCAGTACCGCTGGCTCGAACACGATTTGGAGCGCATCAAATTCGGCATCCGCGAGCACCTGAACGCCCCGCGCGCCGAGCCGCGAAGTTTTCCGCCACTCAAGGGCGACTATCGCCGGTAAAGGTGTGAATGCCTCGCAATTGAGCGCCTTCGAAAGCGGCGCGGGTGTTTTGGTCGTCGATCTGACGCTGCTGATCGCCGGCACAATGGCGGTCTTGATGTTGCTTTGGCTGAGCTGGATCGCCCTGGCGCATTTCAAGTTGTGGTACGGGCGCAGGATTCTGGGCTACGACCTGTTGTGGAACGTCATTCGCGCCATTGTGCTCACGTTGCTACTGGGCTTTTTTATCCGCTAATCCAATCCAACCTTTTTGTATAACGAAGGACTCACGAGGGAAATCATGATCAATCTGAAACAGAAGTTTATTAAAATAGTATTGAAACCGGTCGCGGCCTTGGCGGCTTTGTGGAGCGTCGGTGTGGGAAACGCACTGGCCGTGCTGCCGCAACAAGTACCGCCCAGCACCGGGGCGCCGGCGGGCAACTGGCTGGCGCTGATCGAAGGCTATATTAAAGACGGCGGCTTAACACTGGGCCTGGCCATCGCGGTGATCGCGTTTTTGTGGGTCTCGTATGTGGCGATCGCCAAATTCAACGATGCGCGCAACGGCCGGGCGGAGTGGGCTGAAGTGGGATTGACCGCAGTGGTTGCGGCGGGTGTTCTGGTCTTTATCAGTTTCCTGCTCACCGAAGCGTCCAACGTCATCTAACAGCGTGGATATCGACCACACCGAAACCCTGGCCGACCGGCTGAACTACGAGCCGGTCATCTTCCGCGGCAGCACCAGTACCGAATTGATGCTGCTGCTGGCGTTCTCCGCCGCGTTCTGGTTGCCGGCCGGTTTTCTGATCGCCTGGTGGCTTGGCCAGTTGGCCATGGGCGTTGGCATCGCCGCGATCGCCATTCTGGTTACCGTCTTTTACGGCTCGACCGTTTTTCAGATCATCAAGCGCGGGCGGCCCGATTACTATTATCAACAACTGATCGCGATCGGGCTACAACGGCTGAGACTGCGCAAGACGGGTTTTGTACTGCGGTCCGGTTCGTGGGATCTGGGCCGGACTCAAGCCCCGGGCGCCCTCAATCAAGGCTTTTGGTAACCGCTCATGCGATACCGCGATGCAAACAGCAACCTGAAATCGCATATCCGCAGTCTGCACTGGGTGATGGCGGTTCAATTTCTGGTCATCGCTGGACTTTGGCACGGCTGGGAAAAGGCCAGAGAGGAACTCCGTGTGCATATCCCACCGGACCTTCGCTCCGGCGCCGTCATCGGCGCCAACCAAGCCGATCCGTCCAACGTCTACGCCTTTGCCGGTTACATCTTGCAACAACTGAACCGCTGGCCGAAGGACGGCGCCCAAGATTACGGCCGCCGGGTGTTCAATCTAAGCGCCTTTCTGACGCCGCAGTACCGCGAGTTTTTGATCACCGATCTGGATCTGCGCGGCAAACGCGGTGAGTTAAACGGCCGCACCCGTGCGTTGCAGTTGATCGCAGGCTTTGCGGAAGACCGGGTGGACATTCTGGCGCCCGGTGTGTGGACGGTTAACCTCGACGTCAATATTCTCGAGACAGTACGCGGCATGAATGTCAAATCGGTGAATATCCATTATCCCTTGCGGGTGGTGCGCCATGCGGTCGATCCGGAACTGAACCCCTGGGGACTGGCGCTCGATGGGTATGCGGGGGATGGACCGAGAAAACTGACCGATGGAGAAATTGGACGCATCGAAAAACAAGAGGAAACCCAATCGGAGGTGAGTGTACGGTGAAACCCTTAAATCGTTTGCAGGGATTGAATCGCCAGAACGCGTTCTTAACCGGTTTATGCTTTATTATAGGCACAACAGCTGTATTATTGCTGTGCCCGCCGGCCAGTGCGGCGGAACCTACCGATACAACGGGTCAATCCGTAAATTTCCCGAAATCCGTCCACCGGATCTTTTGGGATGAATCCCCGGTACCCGTGACTTTGGTCGTGGGCGTGGAACGGCGAGTCGGCTTTAAAGGCGAGGTTCGGGTCGGGATGCCGGTGGAAATTCAGCCGTCTGTGCGTACCCAAAGTACGGGCGGCGCCGTCTATTGGTTAGCTAACGAGCCCTTTACCGCCGCGCGCGTCCAAATTCAGATCATCGAGACCGGTGAGATTGTTCTGATTGATTTGACTGCGGTTAAAAAGCCTAAGCAAAGCCACAAAACCCAACCGGCCTCACCGGCGGTTCCAATCGAAATCGTCACCGGAACGGATGCAGCCTCGCCGCCAGCTAACACCGGCGAGGACACTGAGCAACCGTCCAAGACGGAACCCGATTACGTCACGCTGACCCGTTATGCCGCCCAACAACTGTATGCGCCGAAGCGCTTGTTAAATGCGCCCGAGGGTGTTTACCGTGCCTCGGTACTGCGTGCCCCGGTACCGCGCGGGCCGGTGACGTTGGTGCGGGGGCAGCCAGTCGAGGCGGTTCCAGTCGCCGCCTGGCGCGGTGGGCATCTTCATGTCACCGCGGTACGGCTTCGCAATCTCGGTCCGGCACCCGTGATACTCGATCCACGAACCCTGCGGGGCAGCTGGCTTACGGCAACATTTCAGCACGCGCGGCTACATCCGGCCGGGAGCGATGCGGACACCACCGCGGTCTATTTGATTTCCGCCCGGCCCTTCGAGGAATCCCTCTAATGCACGGCAGTAAATTGCTGCCGGTGGCGAGCCTGGTGTTGGTGTTAATGGCCTTGTTTATCGGCGTGAGATCCTGTCAGCAGGATCCGGAAGATGGGGCTACGTTAAACCAGGTGCCACAAGCCCCGGCGCCGGACGCCGACTCACCCGCCGACACGATTCGCACGCTGACTGCCGAGGTCGCCGAGATCAAATCGCAGAATGCCGTGCTCACACGGCAAAATCAGGAGCTGTTAAAACAACGCAGCGATATTGAAAACCGAGTCGATGGCAGGGTACAGCAGAAGCTCGCTGAAAAGGACTCCGCGTTCAGCCATTTGGCAGAACAGATCAAGGGCCTGAAAAACCGTGTGGAAGACATCGGATCGCAAACGGCTGCGCAAGCAGGGTCCGATATCCCGTTGGGATTGGGGATCGGTTCCGATGATAATATTGGTAACGGCAGTCCGACGGCAACAATCACCTGGATCGAGCCACTGGAAACCAGTGGCATTGAAAACGGAAAAAACAGCGCTGGCGGTCAGAAAAACCGCACTGGTGGCAGTCTTTTACACACCGCCGACAGTCCGGCGCCTCAAAAACCGCCCGCGCAGGCCACGCAGGCCGCGCCGGAACCCGCGTACACGGTACCTCGCAATGCGACGCTAGTCGGATCAACGGGCATGACCGCGCTGATCGGCCGTATTCCGTTCGACGGTCAGGTTGAAGACCCGTTTCCATTCAAGGTTTTGGTAGGCCGGGATAATCTGGCGGCGAACGGATTGGAAATCCCGGGCGTGTACGGCATGGTGTTCAGCGGCGAGACGTTTGGTGACTGGGCCTTGTCGTGCGTGCGCGGCAAGATCAAATCGGTTACCTATCTGTTCGATGATGGCACGATCCGCACCCTATCCTCCGACGACAACAGTTTGACCCGGTTGGCATCCCAACAACAAGGCGGCGCCAGCGCCGGAGGTGCTAACACCCAAGGTGCTAGCACCCGCCAGAACGTGCCGCTAGGCTGGATTTCCGACCGGCGCGGGATTCCCTGTGTGACCGGCGAGCGGATTTCCAATGCCGGCTCCTTCCTGGCCGGCCGTATTCTGGCCCGCGCCGCCGAAGCGGCCGCGAATGGATTCGGATTGGGTCAGACGACCCGGCAGGTCTCACCGTTGACCGGTGTCAACACGACTACCGTCACCGGCGATACCGCCAAATTCGCCGGCTATAACGCATTATCGGGCGCGGCAGATGAAATCAGCGAGTATATCAAAGAGCGTGCGGCCCAATCCTTCGATGTGGTGTATGTGGACACCGGCGCCGAAGTGGCGGTGCACGTCGATCGCGAACTCCCCATCGATTACAACCCTTCAGGCAGGAGACTTACCTATGCGAGGTCAACCCATCCGGCGTTTAACGGCAATCTGGATTAAGCTGCTTTTTATGGTTTTTTTGGCCGGTTGTGCCGGTAAGGAGGCGATCCTGCCGCAAGAAGGCCCGACCATGAAAGAAGTGTACGAATCGCATTTCGATGCCGGGTATCCCGGCCCCGAGGGGCTTTCCAGTCCTGCAGGGGATCCCGGCGCGAACTCTCTGAACCGTCCTGCCGGGACCGGCACCCGTAACCTGGCCGGGTTTACCCGCGACGCCGATCACGAAATCCGTTCGGTATTTCCGATCCTACCCAATCCGGTCCTGGTCATGTTCGTCTATCCGCATCTGGCGGGACCGGGTTACCCGGTGCCGGGCTATGCGACATCGTTTCCGATGTACAATCGAATCGAGTATGCATTACCGGGCGAGGTGGAAGGCTGGTGATCGATAAACCCGTCCTGGCGGCGAAAACGAATCCGGACTGCGCTCGGAGTGAGCCGCCCACCGAAGCCCGCTTTCGGCAACTGTACGAACGGCCGACTTCCTTTACTAACCTATTGCCATGGCTGGAGTACGATCCCGGCACTCGGTCATTTTTGTTGGATGACGGCTTCAGCGTGGCGGCGCTGTTCGAGCTGCGGCCGGTCCCGGCGGAATCGCGACCGGAGACGTATCTCGCGGAGATCCGCGACAAATTACAAACGGCGATCGCCGATGCAATCCCCGAAGAAACGCCGCCCTGGGTGCTGCAATTCTATTGTCAGGACGAGCCGGATCTTGAACCGTTAGCCGACCGGATCGAAGCCTACGTCAACCCTAGGGCGCGTGAAACCGAATTGACTCAGGGTTGGATGACGCAACTCCGGGCGCATCTGAAAGATGTCGCCCGCCCAGGCGGATTGTTCATGGACGAAAAGGTCACAGGCGGCCTGTGGCGTGGACGTATTCGTAAGGTCCGGGCCACGTTGTACCGCCGCCGCCCCTCAGACCGCCAGATCGCCCATGGCCGCTACGATGCACCGCCCGAAGCCGAACTCGAAGACGTGACGGAAAAACTCCAGACGGCGTTTCTAACCGCCGGAATCCGCGTTCGCCGAGTGACGGGGCAAGGGCTTTACGAATGGATGTTCCGTTGGTTCAATCCCAATCCGCCGGAGACCGAAGGCGATACCGGTGCGTTATTGAAACTCTCACCGTATCCGGGGGACGAGGAGATGCCGTTCGGTCATGATTTCGGGGAGACACTGGTACTCGGTATGCCGAATTCGGATGCCAAGACCGGGACCTGGGGATTTGACGGCAAGCCTCATAAGGCGATCACGGTACAGAAGTTGCGCCGTATCCCGGCGGTCGGTTTGTTCGGTGCCGAGCGGGTGCGCGGGGAGCATGTCTACGCGTTGTTCGACCGGTTGCCGGAACATACGGTGATGGCGATGACGATTACGATTCAATCGCAGGACGACGTGACCAATCACCTGAGCCAGATCAAAAGCGCCTCGGTCGGCGACAATCCCGAAGCGAAACTGGCGGCGATAGACGCCGAAAAAGCCATGATGGAGGTCGCTAAAGGCAACAAGCTTTTCCCTGTACAAACGGTGTTTTTCCTGCGCGGCGAGGATCTGAACGATCTGCGCCGCAAGGTCAATGACCTGAATTCGTTACTGCTGGCGAACAGCATGCAAACGATTCGCGAGCGCGATGATCTGTTGCCGCTGGACGCCTATGCCCGTAACCTGCCCATGCGTTACGAGTATGCCTTCGACCGTCAACGTTCGCGCCGCTCGCGCCTGACGTTCGCCAAGCACACCGCGAATCTGGCGCCGTTGTATGGCCGTTCCACCGGGACCGGCAACCCGGGCTTTTTGTTTTTCAACCGCGGCGCCGAACCCTTGACCTTCGATCCGCTCAATCGGGCGGATCGTAAAAAGAACGGTCACGGCCTAATCATCGGGCCCACCGGCGCGGGCAAATCCGCGACGCTGGTTTACTTTATTATGCACATGCTGGCGGTTTACCGTCCGCGCATTTTTATCATCGAGGCCGGCAACAGTTTCGGCTTGTTGGGCCAGTATCTCAAATCCCAAGGCGTGACGGTCAATCAAGTCGCCCTACAACCCAAGGCTGACGTAAGCCTGCCGCCCTTCAGCGAGGCGTTGAAATTGCTCGATAAGAAACAGCTCAATCTGGAGTTGTCGAGTGCCCGGGACCTCGACGACGATCCTTACAATGATTACGACGAAGAAATAGATGATGAAAACGACTCCAACCGCGATTTACTCGGCGAAATGGAGATTGCCGCACGCATCATGATCACCGGGGGCGATCCCCGTGAGGATAACCGCATGAATCGCGCCGACCGCTTGCTGATCCGCCGCGCGATCCTTCAGGCGGCGAAAAACGTCAAGGCGTCAGGGCGAGAACAGGTGATTACAATCGATGTGGTGTCCGCGATGCGCGATCTCGATAAACTGACGGAACGGCGCCGGGAACGCGCCAAGGATATGGCGGACGGTATGGAACTGTTCTGTTCGGGCCTGGCTGGTCATTTTTTTAACCGGCCGGGGGTACGCTGGCCAAATGTCGATGTGACGTTGGTGGACATGGGGATACTGGCTCGGGACGGCTATGAGGATCAGCTCACAGTCGCCTACATCGGCCTCATGAACCACATACACGATCTGGTCGAGCGGCATCAAAATACCTCGCGCCCGACGCTGGTGATTACCGACGAGGGGCACATTATTACCACCAATCCACTATTGGCGCCGTATGTAATCAAAATTGTGAAGATGTGGCGCAAATTCGGCGCCTGGTTTTGGATCGCGACACAGAATCTGGAAGATTTTCCAGACGCGAGCCGCAAGATGCTTTCGATGCTCGAATGGTGGCTGTGCCTGGTTATGCCCAAAGATGAAGTCGAGCAAATTGCTCGTTTTAAAAACCTGACCGCCGAAGAGCGCGCGCTATTGCTCGCTGCAAAAAAACAGCCCGGGCTTTATGCCGAAGGTGTGGTGCTGTCCGATGAAATGACGGCATTGTTCCGCAACGTACCGCCGCCTTTGGCGCTAGCGCTGGCGATGACCGAAAAGGACGAAAAAGCCAAACGCCGGGAATTGATGAAACAACACGGCTGCAGCGAACTCGAAGCGGTCCATCACATGGCCGAGACGATCGCCCGGCAACGCGAGGCTAAGTTATGACAGGCCAATACCGCCTGCGTATGACCGAGAAGGTCTGGTGGGCAATCGCACTGTGTATTTTAGTTATTTTCACACCGGTATTGGCCGAAGGCGGGCCGCACGAAATTAAAATCTTTACCGACAAGAACTTTCCGATTACCGGCATCGAGGCACTGCGGGAATCCGGTGTCCAGATCACGGTGTATGATCTCGGTGCGCCCAAACGGGTGGCCCGGGCGTTGGGTGCCGGGTTGCCGGGTAATCCGGAACAAGCTCAAACCGCCATGAGGGCAAAAGTCAACGCGATGGGCATGGATGAAATCAAGCGGCGTTTTAAATCGGCCTACGCCGGATTGGTCCAGGCGTTAAACTATCGTATCGAGCGTTATCCGGCCGTCGTATTCGATCGAGGGGATGCTGTGATCTACGGTGTCACAGACCTATCGGAAGCGCTCCGGCAGTATCGAGACTGGCGCCCCGGACCCCATAGCGCCGAACACAATGAGTAATTTCAGGGCTTTCGTCTTCATAACGATGCTGGCGTCTCCGCTGAGTGCCGCGGCACTCAATAGTGACTGTCTGCGTTTTATGGTGGTCGGAATCTGTGTGTGGGTGACCTGTTATGGTTATGGCTGCGATGTGGAAACCTCGATCAAATACGGCCATTTCAATCCCGACCTGTTGGTCGCGGTACAAAATCCGCAGGGGGTGAACCGCGCCGAAGATTCGTACCGGCCCGATACGCACAACCGCAATCATCAGAACTTGATCTACCGCGAGACGCTCGCCATAGGCCATCCACTTGCCGGGCAGATTTATTGTCCGTCCCAGGCTGAGGCCGGCAATCCGTATTTTTCTTCGGTGCTGGATAGTCTGGGCTGGCGCTGGGGTGTGCCGGACATGTTGTTTCCACCCGCCTACATACCGGGGCTCAAAGAAATCGGCAGCTGGCCCCTGAATACCTGGGGCCCCGTCTATCCCCGAGGCGGTTGGACGATCCAGACCGAAGATCCGAAAACAGCCGCCATCGTGGCGCAACGGACCGGGGATATTGTCACCCGCACCGGCCAGCCGCATGTTTATCAATCGCTTTCGGGTCCGGTCATCGACGGGCAGAAATTCACCTGGCCGCCCGCCATTTCGTTGACCGAGAACACCAATCGGGGCGGCGACTGGCAGTTGATGCCGTCTAAATCGCAGGACGAAAGCACCTCACAATCCAATTCATCGCAATCCGTTCAGAATGCCCTGCCGACCTGCGAGGTCTTCGGTGAGAACGATACCCTCACGTTGACCGGATGGGGCGGCGGAAAAGTCGCCAAGGACGGAGAGTATCTGTTTACCCTGTGGCGTCCCTATACCTGTTGTGAGATCAAGGGCGCTACGTTGGCGTTTTATATCGATTTCATGCCGTATCCACCGCCCTCAAAATCGCCTTGATATGAGAATTCTTACGCGGAATAATACTGAATACCGATCTTTACAGGAAGTGATCGAGATGTTTGCGACTCCTCTGCGCACGTCCGCACCCGCCATTGCCTTGTTGTGCCTGGCGTGCGCTTTACTCGCACCGTTTCCATTGCGCGCGGGCCCGGCACCGGTTTCGATTGACAGCAAGCTGTATTATGAAATCGGTGGTGCTGATTCGATCACCGCGGCGCCCAATCCAAGAGCGGCGCTGAAAACCTACCGTGCGGCCACATCGCTCGGCTTGGGGTACAGCTGCGGCAAGTTCGACAAGACCCTGGGCGTCGCCCGCCTTATCAACGATTTGCAGAATACTGGAAATTCCCTGGTGGACGGTGCGATCTCGGCCGTCACGGCCGCGATCGGCTCGTTACCGATGCTGATTCTGCAACGCGTCAATCCGGGGTTGTACGATCTGTTTCAAGGACTGTTGATCCGCGCCGAGGCGGTGATCCAGATCGCCAACACTTCCTGTGAAGAGATCGAGCGGACCGGCAAGCTGCCGTTTGAGGATTTTGCGGTGCAGGCCAAATTCAACGATTGGAAAGCCCAAATGGGCAACGGCGGCTTCAGCACCTCTAGCGTCGATGCCGACCTCGCCCGAGAGAATGTCGAGAAAAACAATGGTGCCAACGGCGTGCCTTGGGTCGGCGGCGTGAATGCGGGTGGTAAGGGACAGCAACCGGTCCGCTCCACCTTCGATGTGGTGACGGCGGGCTACAACATCACACTGAACCGCACTCCGGGTGATATGTCGCAACCGAGCGATAACCCCGATACCACGCCGGTCGTTAAGATTTGGGATGAACCCAAGAGTGCTGGCGATTGGGCAGTTGATGTATTAGGCGAAGTTTTGATACGCACCCACGATGGGCGCGACACTGAAACCACGCCGGGATTCGGTCTGTTAAGGGAGGTACAAAAAGAACAAAACAACGTCGTCACCGAACTGAATACGCTGGTGGCTACCAGCCAACCGGCCGATCTCGACCAATTGGATAGAACCGCCACGGCCGGCACCCTGATTACCGCGGACGTACTGCGGACACTGCGCGATCTGACCGCCGCTGACCAGACCCTCGCAGTCAACAAACTTGCGGCCGAGGTTGCGATGACCCGGGTTATGGAAAAGGCCATCACGCTGCGCCGGTTGCTGTTGACCGGCAAGCGGGAGCCGAACATTGCCGCCAGCACCGCTCCCCGGTTCGTAACCGAGTCGGTCGAGACGCTGGAGCGGGAGATCGATGGTATTTTATTCGAAAAGCGGGTCAGGAAGGAATTGTTTGCCAGCACCTCGGCCGCGCTGCTCGGACTCCAATCGCGAAAGGGTATCGGCGCGCGCCCGGAGTTGCTACAGCCGGACGAAAGCCTAAAGCCTGTGCAGGACAGTGGGCTGCAGCAATAAGAGAAATGAAAGAAACGCCTGAACCGCCGAAACTCGATCAACGCCCGCGATCCAAAGGCGATCAGGCTTTCCGATTTTGCATGCGGTTGTTCTGGATCGGTACTCTGGCGGCCGCGTTGATTGTCGCGGTGTGGGTATGGCTGGCGGGCGTTGATGCGATGCATTCAGGTCTAGCAGCAGCCGAGCCTTATTTTGCGGTGTGGCGCCTGTTTCTGTTCATAGTCTTGATCGGCGGCTGGCGACATTGGATCGATTGGCTGGCCCGCTGGGCGGGGCTGGACGCGCGGCGCAAACAGAATGCACTTGCTCAGCGTTGGCGCACCGCGGCCTGGTTGCTGGTCATCGAAGCATTACTGGTTCAGGGCGTGGCGGGGACGTTTATGCGCAAGTTTCTGGGCTATGACTAACATTCTGGCTGTCAACTTAAGGAGGTTCTGATGATGACCTTGACTAAAATCCTGGGTTTAACTCTGATCTTGACGCTGTGCGGCTGCACGGCCGCGGATTTGAAGCAAGTCGGGCTCGGCGATCTGTACTTCAAGGCCGGGCGGGATAACCCTGAACACCCGGAATCCCGTGGGCTGCTGGATACCGCCATGGGTAGTCTGACGTATAACGGCAAGCAATTCACACCAGCCGAGGAAGAACGGGCACAGAAGGCGTTGTCCGATTTGCGAGATGGCGAGGCCATCTCTTGGGAAAATCCGCATTTCGGAAAGTTGTATTTCGGGCCGCCAAAGATGGAGTCTGAGTTCTGGGACCCCGACAAGCGATGGACATCGACTTGGCAAAACAAGGAAGGGCTCACGTGCAGAAGCTATTATATCCGGTATCTGCTCAAGAGCCTGGGCGTCTCCTGGGTCAAAAATAGTCATCGCGCCTGTTTGAAGAACGGGCGGTGGATCCCCGTCCCGGTCGGCCGAATTACTTCATGACCGTCAACAGCTTCATCGAACTCTATCTAACCGTTTTCGGCTGGATACTGTACGATGGCTTCTGGAGTATCTTGACCGATACCGGGATCGCTTATATTCCCTTCATTGGCGCCTTGGTCCGTAATTTCGCCGAGCCGTACACCAGTCAGAACGAACGCGATGCCAGCGTCACCTCGATCAAACGCATGGAAGTGGATGTGTTCACGATGCTGACCGTGATCGTGTTGGCCGGCCAACCGGCACTGCCGGTCTCGGTATCCGGTACGAACTATACGCCGGCCTGCAGTGTGAGCGGCGCCCGAAATACCACGGCCGTTAGTGGCGGCGCCACCGGTACGACTTATGACACCGCTTTTTCGGCCACAGCGCTGGGCAACCAATCCGCGGTGGTGCCAATCTGGTGGATCGGGGTGATGCGGCTGAGCACGGGTGTGGCGAATGCGGCGATCCAGTCGATTCCCTGCGCCGTGGACCTTCGCCAGCTCCGCTACGAACTCGACAACGAGCGGATCGTCGATCCGGAGACGCTGCGGCAGGTCTGGTTATTCGTCAATGATTGCTGGGCACCGGCCCGGGCCTACTTTGATACCAGTCATGATACACTGACGGCCGGGACCGATCCCAGCGACATCAATTGGCTCGGATCCACACATTTTCTGAGCGCCGGTTATTATGACCGGTACCAGGCGCGTCGGGCAGTGCCTGGGTTTTCTTTTCAAGCAACGGCGCTGCCAAACGGCCTGGCCCGGGGCCGCGACTCCGTGTATTACAATACCAGCCTGCCAAAACCGCAGTGGGGCCATCCACTGTGCCGCGAATGGTGGACCGAACCACAAAATGGGCTCAGGGCAAGAATATTAAGCGGCATTCCGCCGGCGCTCCTAACCGACATCATAACCGCCATGGCCGCACAGGGACTGAGTCAGCGGCAAACCGAAGACTGGATCGTCCGCGATCAGATCGCCGGCGCCACCGCCTCTTCGCCGGTGCGGATCAGCCCAGAAATCGAACCTTCGGTACTGTCGAATCCGGCCAATTTGGCTGGCGCAATTGGCGCCAAGCTGGAACAGTTCACGCTACTGCCCAAGATATATTTACTCAAACAGGCCGCGCCGGTGATTCAATCGCTGCTGTTGATGCTGCTGTACGCCGCGCTCCCATTCATCTTGTTATTCTCCTCCTACTCCATCGCGACGGTGATCAGTACCTCGATTATCTTGTTCTCAATCAAGTTTTTGTCGGTGTTTTGGGAACTGGCCCGCTGGTTGGACACGCATCTGCAGGAAGCTATTACGCTCGGGCGGGTTAATAACGATTTTATCGATGCGTATAATTACTTTATTGGATCCGGTGCCTTGGATTCGGTCCGCGAGGATCTACTGGATCTCGCCCTGGCCGTGATGTTCGTGGTGGCGCCGCTGGTTTGGGTGTTTGCGTTGGGGTTGGCTGGGATAAACGTTGGAAAGGGAATCGGAATATTTGTTGATAATGCAACAAAACCTGTGGCAAGCGCTGGAGAAGGTGGCGGCCGTACATTGACCAACGCCGGGAAAAAAGGGGTTTCTAAATTGGGTAAATAAAAACCCGATTTATGGTTACCATTCCCAGTCTGTTTTAGAATAATCCCATTCATTTACGCCAGTTGGATTATTACTGTTGATGTTAAACGGATTGCTCATGCCAACTGAATCGCTATTCATCTCATCTGATCCAACTTCATCCGCCATTGCCTCCGGCAAGGCTTTAATAAACGCAACAGAGACCGCCGCGAAGAAACTCACGATCACCGTCGTGATTTCCCCGATGGCCGAACCCAGGTCCGTTAAACCCGTGCGCAGAACCGGCAGGGCCTTTTTTGTAAGTTTCACCAACCCATAGTCATAGCCGCGTACAGCCGCGCGCAAAAGGAACACACTAACGCCTGCGGTCATCGCCCAACGCGCAAATGCGGTGTAGCCCAAGACTAACGCGGACAGCATCAGGCCTAGAAAAGTCAATTCGACCGTCCAGATTGAGTGCCACAGGCGCGAGGTTAGCCGTCCTCGGTTCAGGGATCGGGTGGTCAGGATCTGGATGAGAAATACGGTAGAAACCGTGATATAAAACATCATCGGTGTCACTCCTTGGATTCCGATATAAGTAGGCATAAACAAACCGAACCTCGCAGCTTATTGCTAGGTTCAGTCGATTTTCAGTCTACTCCGAACGGCGGCCGTGTCAAATTCTCAATGGCTAAGTCATTGTTCGTTGATCAACAGGGTTTGGAGCTGGTCCAACCTGTTTACGGTGCGCAGATGCGATCTGAGGAGTGTGGTAATTGTAGTTTGGTCGATGGAAAGGGCAATCGGACATCCACGCCTATTTTGTACTAGCAATCCGTCCTGTAACTTCAAGCTAGTGCGATTACACGAAAAAGATGGAAAGGTGTGATGATGGCGCGGGGTCCAATCAAATTCCAGTAGTGGCCATCATGACCGTAATTTCCAACCATCTATCAGGAACTTAAGCGTAAAGGTGTGGCCAAGCAACTGCTATAAATGAGCCAAGCCTAGCTAGGTGAACGGTTCAATTTGCAGCATGGACAGGTGGAAATGTTACCTTGAAATTCAGAAAATTGGAAGGCGCAAGGTTGATTAAGGGTGCTGTTCGGGTTATCTTTTGGGGCACGTTGGCTATAAATGCTACTGCGGTGATCGGATATATTTTCAGCGCTTTAGTTTAGCATTGGAATTAGGTATTTCCTACGATTCCGATTTCATAGATTAAGGCCAATCCAAGAACTACTGTCGCGAGTCCTACCGTACTCTGAATAACGTTGTGGAGCCAAGTTAATCCTATTGGTGAACGCCGAAGGGGAATAGCGATCACCATAGACAGCATCGCCATCCCTATGATTGAGCCGATTCCAAACAAAGCGATATATAAAAAACCTTGCATTAATGAATCAACCGTTTGCAGGGTTAAAAGAATTAACGCAGCGGACCCCGCCATGCCATGCATCAACCCAATTAACAGGGCTCGCAATGGGAACCCTTTAGTGTGGTAGTGGTTGTGTTGATTGGGATTGTGTTTTATTTCTCCAACGTGAGCGTGGGCGTGGAAATGGACTTCTCCAGAGGCGTGCCGGTGGGTATGAAAGTGGATACGTTCCTTGTAAAGGCGATGTAGGACATCGACGCCCAACACAATCAACATCACACCGACCGCGCACTCCAAAGCCCGCGCAAGCTGATCCGGCACAATAGTGTCTAACATCAAAATCATTGAGCCAAATAAAAATAATGCGAGGGTGTGTCCAAGCCCCCAAACCGCCCCGAGCTTAATCGTGTGTTTCAATGACGTACTTCGCGTTGCCAGAGTGGCCACAGCGGCGACATGATCCGCCTCTAGGGCATGCCGTATGCCCAGCAGAAACCCGAATAATAAAAAACCGGTCATTTCTGTGCCACTGAATCCGCGGAAGTTTGGACCATTTCAGAGAGCCAGCCGTACCAGTTTTCCAGACCCTTACCGTCGGTAGCCGATAGTTGGAAGACCTTAATATCGGGATTGACCGACCGCGCATACTCGATACACCGATCGACGCTGAAATCAACATAAGGTAATAGATCAGTCTTGTTGATAATCATCACATCGGAGGCGCGGAACATGTGCGGGTATTTCACCGGTTTGTCCTCGCCCTCCGTGACCGATAGTATGACGACCTTGGTCTTCTCGCCTAAATCAAACAATGCCGGGCAGACAAGATTGCCGACGTTTTCGATCATCACCACCGAGTCGGTCGGCGGTTGAAGCTGTTTAAGCCCCTTGGCCAGCATATCCGATTCGAGGTGGCACCCGGTGCCGGTATTGATTTGTACAACTTTACAGCCGGTCGCTTTGATGCGCTGCGCATCATTGACGGTTTCCTGGTCGCCTTCTACCACCGAAA
>Ga0209992_10001604_pt1 | contig 23078 bp, 13 predicted proteins | sample 2SBtaG_2_FD_182564 | JGI IMG/M metagenome (GOLD analysis project Ga0209992, IMG submission 182564) | Deep subsurface microbial communities from Kolumbo volcano to uncover new lineages of life (NeLLi) - 2SBTROV12_ACTIVE470 metaG (SPAdes)... | ecosystem: Environmental > Aquatic > Marine >... | reverse complement strand
ATGAAAATGATGTATATAAGCTATATGGAGACAGCGATCCTTGTTATGATTTTATGGCTGTTACTATCTATAATAGATGGGGTCAAATAGTTTTTGAATCTGATGATCCTAATTTTCAATGGGACGGTACCCATAAGGGCAAAGGAGATTGCAAAGCGGGAACTTATTATGTGTTAATAGATGGCTCTTTTGGAAGTTCATATAAATACGATTTTCATATTGACGGAGTAATTGATGAAAAAGATGATACTAATGATGATGGTGTTGTTAATGAATTAGATAATTGGGATATAAATGATGACGGAGTAATTAATGAAGATGATTTAGAATTCTTTAATTTAATTAGAGTTCCATTTCTTGTAAAAGATGAGTATTGGATCCAGCTACTTAGATAAAGCAATGGCTTTTTTATAAAGATCCTCATACTTAGGTAGAATCACTTCAATATCAAATGTTTTAGCTCTTTTTTGTGCTTGGTTTTTAAATTGTTGATGTGTTTCTTTTGAAGAAAGTATTTTTATGGCATTTTTAGCCATATCATCAGTGTCTCCAATTTTTGAAAGATACCCACTTTTCCCATGTTCAATTACTTCTGGTAATCCTCCAGAATTAGTAGAAATAACAGGAACACCAGCTGCCATGGCTTCTAAAGCAGCTAACCCAAAGCTTTCTTTCTCAGAAGGTAATAGAAATAGATCTGAAATATTCAGCACTTCAATAGTAGACTTTAGATTACCTAAAAACACCACTTGATCGGAATTAAATTTCGTTCTGCAAAGATGTTCTATTTTATACCTTTCGGGACCATCACCTGCTAGAATCAATTTACAAGAAAGTTGATTGGATATGAGTTCAAATGTCTTTACTACATCTTCAATTCTTTTCACTTTTCGGAAATTAGATACATGTGTTATAATCAATTCATTATTTGGAGCAAATCTTTTTTTGTATTTATCGTTGTTTGGTAATTGATATTCATTAAAACAAATGAAATTTGGAATGACATCAATTTCTTTTTTAATATCAAAAAGATCCAATGTGTCCTGTTTTAAACTTTCAGATACTGCAGTTATTTTATTGGAATTATTGATGGAAAATGTAATGACTGGATGAAAAGATGGGTCTTTTCCGACTAAAGTAATATCAGTGCCATGTAATGTAGTTATAAATGGAATATTGATTCCTTGAGATTTAAGAATTTGCTGAGCCATATAAGCTGCTGAAGCATGAGGAATGGCATAATGAACATGTAGCAGGTCTAGTTTTTCATATTTTACTACATCTACTAATTTACTAGTTAGTACCTGTTCATAGGGAGTATAGTCAAATAATGGATAGTCTGATATCCTTACCTCATGAAAGAATATATTTTCTCTTAGTCTCTCTAGTCTTACGGGTTGGCTGTAAGTAATAAAATGAATTTCATGTCCTTTAACTGAAAGGGCTTTTCCTAATTCTGTAGCTACTATTCCGCTTCCACCATAAGTTGGGTAAAGTACTATTCCAATTTTCATAAAAGTAATGTAGAGTTCATGTAAATATAAATGTTTGATATGAATTAATATAAATCATCAAACTTCTATTTTCTTATCTTCGCATCTACAGATCAATATCAGTATATGTCAGAAAAGTCAAAATCAACCCAGAAAGATCTTAGCTTGAATCAAAATGAGGATGCAATGAAATTAAAATTGTCATCACTTAAAAGAAAATTAGAAAAGATTGAATTAGGAGGAGGTGAGAAAAAGATCTTAAAGCACCATGAAAAAGGTAAATTAACTGCTCGTGAAAGAATAGATCTATTGTTAGATAAAGATACAGATCATATTGAAATTGGTGCATTTGCTGGAGATGGAATGTATGAGGAATATGGTGGATGTCCTGCTGGAGGAGTAGTAGTAGTTATTGGATATGTGTCAGGAAAACAATGTATAGTTGTTGCTAATGATGCTACTGTAAAAGCAGGTGCTTGGTTTCCTATTACTGGAAAGAAAAATTTAAGAGCGCAAGAAATTTCTATAGAAAATAATTTGCCAATTATTTATTTGGTAGATAGTGCTGGTGTTTTCTTACCTATGCAGGATGAAATCTTCCCAGATAAGGAGCATTTTGGAAGAATATTTAGAAATAATGCCATTATGAGCTCTAAAGGAATTATTCAAATAGCGGCAGTAATGGGAAGCTGTGTTGCTGGAGGTGCCTATTTACCTATTATGAGTGATGAATCCTTAATTGTAGAAAAAACGGGGAGTATTTTTCTAGCAGGCTCTTATTTAGTGAAAGCTGCTATTGGTGAGAGTATTGATAATGAAACATTAGGTGGTGCATCTACTCATTGTGAGATAAGTGGTGTAACAGATTATAAGTGTCCAGATGATAAGAGTTGTCTTGAAACCATAAGGGATCTTATGGATAAGATAGGAGAAACTGAAACAGCAGGTTTTGATAGAAAAAAAATAGCTTCACCAAAATTTTCACCTGAAGAGATATATTCAATTTTTCCTAAAGAAAGAACTAAACCTTATGATTCAAAAGAAATTATTAAAAGGTTAGTGGATGATTCGAAGATTACTGAGTATAAGGCAGACTATGGAAAAACAATTGTTTGTTGTTATGCTAGAATAGATGGTTGGTCTGTAGGTATTGTAGCAAATCAGAGAGAGGTAGTGAAGAATGGGAAAAAAGAAATGCAATTTGGAGGTGTGATATATAGCGATAGTGCTGATAAAGCCACAAGATTTATCATGAATTGTAATCAAAAGAAAATCCCACTTGTATTTTTACAGGATGTTACTGGATTTATGGTAGGTAGTAGGTCTGAACATGGAGGTATTATAAAAGATGGTGCAAAAATGGTAAATGCCATGTCTAATTCAGTAGTTCCAAAATTCACAATTGTAATGGGTAATTCATACGGAGCAGGTAATTATGCAATGTGTGGAAAAGCCTATGACCCACGACTGATTGTTGGATGGCCAACAGCACAAGTAGCTGTTATGGGAGGAGCACAAGCTGCAAAGGTATTATTACAGATAGAGGTTTCTAGTTTAAAATCTAAGGGAGAGGAAATTAGTCCTAATCGTGAAAAAGAATTGTATAATAAGATCAAAGATAAATATGATCAGCAAACATCTCCTTATTATGCTGCTTCTAGATTATGGCTAGATGCTATTATTGATCCATTGGAAACGAGAAAATGGATATCTATGGGTATAGAAGCTGCTAACAATTCTCCTATTGAGGATAAATACAATGTTGGAGTAATTCAAACATAGAATTCTTATGGAAATAGATAAAAGAAAAGTTTCTTTTAAAAGACAAGGAAGAACCATTGTTAATCCTAAGGTTCAAATGAAGTATATCAATGGGGTGGGTAATAAAGAAAATAAAATACCTTCATTTAATGATAAACTTAAAGAATATGGTCAATTACCACTAACAGTCTCAAAATTAGAGATCCTTCAGGTCAATATCGGTTACATGTGTAATCAGACCTGTGAACATTGTCATGTAGATGCTGGCCCCGACCGAAAAGAGATCATGAGTAAAGAGACTATGGTTGAATGCTTGAAAATCGTAAAGTCTGCAAAAATTGATGTGGTGGATATAACTGGAGGAGCTCCAGAAATGAATCCCGAATTCAGGTGGTTTATAAAAGAAATTAACCTTTTAGGAGTTAAAGATGTTATTGTAAGATCTAATCTTACCATTGTATTAGCTAATAAGAAGTTCAATGATCTTCCTGATTTTTTCAAAAAGAATAAATTGCATATAATTTCATCTCTACCATGTTATACTCTTGATAATACAGATAAACAAAGAGGGAAAGGGGTTTTTAAGAAGTCCATTCAGGTACTTAAACAATTGAATGACCTAGGTTATGGTAAAAATGAAGATCTTAAATTAGACCTTGTCTACAATCCAGGGGGTGCATTTCTACCTGGAGATCAATTAGCACTGGAAAAAGATTATAAAAAAGAATTATTCAATAGTTATGACCTGACTTTTAATAAATTATATACGATAACTAATATGCCTATCAGTAGATTTTTGGATTATTTAGTTTCTTCTGGTTTATTTACTGAGTACATGAATACTTTAGTAAATTCATTTAACCCATCTACAATAAAAGGATTAATGTGTAAGAATACACTTTCTGTTGGATGGGATGGAAGATTATATGATTGTGATTTCAATCAAATGCTGGATTTGCCAGTTAATGATGATATTAGACATATCAAAGACATTAATTTAGAACAATTGTCTAAAAGGCAAATTGTTACGTCTCAGCATTGTTATGGTTGCACAGCTGGATCGGGATCAAGTTGTCAGGGAGTAACAATTAAAAAGTAATTTAATTAGCAAAGATCATTGGCTCATCATCTAAAAAAATGGGCCCCCATTGAATCTCTGATAATTCATTATCTTCAAACCAAAAATTCATATTAGAGTCTAAGAAGCTGTAGATGATTGAATTGCCATCTTCATCAGAAATTTCATCTTTTTCAAAAGATCCCAAATTAAGTGTGTTTAATAATTGATTGATCTCATCGATGTTTTTTCCAATTAAAGAAACACCATTAATTGTATATTCATCTGAGCTAACTGCTAAAGTGTCCAGAATTTCATCTTGTTCTAGATCGAATGATGCTGAAAGCTCCAATTCATCATAGTGCCATTGCTCTAATGAAATTTCTTCATCATCTATTGGGACATCTAATACTTCAATTTCATTGGGCTCACCTAGCTTATCTTTGATTGAATTCTTATTTGAGCCAAAAGTGATTTCACCCAAGCCTAATCCAATTTTAATTTCATTGTTCATGTAGAATATATTATGTTTTATGTGAGATTATTCTAAGAGTCTTCTTAGAATTTTACCAACATTTGATTTTGGAAGTTCATCCCTGAAGCTTATACTCTTAGGGACTTTGTAATTAGTTAGTTTTGTTCTGCAGAACTCAATGACCTCATCTTCTGTAAGAGATTCATCTTTTTTAACTATAAAAGCACGAACAAATTCAGTTCCATCTTCATTTTTTTCTCCTCTAACTCCTACTTCTAATACTTTAGGGTGTTCAGAAATGGCTTTTTCAACTTCGTTAGGATAAACATTAAATCCGGATACTAACACCATTTCTTTTTTACGATCAACAATTTTGAAATATCCTTCTTCATCCATGATACCTACATCACCTGTTAAAAAATATTCTCCATGCATGCAGTTAGCTGTTTCTTCAGGTCTGTTCCAGTATCCTTTCATTACCTGAGGGCCTTTAATGCCTATCTCTCCAGGTTCACCTTGAGCAACCTCTTTTCTGTTATCATCGAAAATTCTAATATCAGTATTTGGAAGAGGAAGACCAATAGTCCCTTTTTTATGTTTTCCATTATAAGGATTGATGGTTGCAGCAGGACTGGTTTCTGAAAGTCCATAAGCTTCTAGTAATGCGCAACCAGTAAGCTCTTCCCATTCATCAGCAACTACATCTTGCACAGCCATACCACCACCTAAGGCTAGTTTTAGGTTACTAAAATCTAGATTTCTGAATACTTCTTGATTCATTAGACCTATAAATAGCGTGTTAACTCCTGTAATTGCAGAAAAAGGATTCTTTTGTAAATCCTTACAGAAACTTTTCATGTCTCTAGGATTAGTGATCAGTACATTTTTGGCACCATATCGGAAGAAGACAACACAATTTGCAGTCAATGCAAAAATATGATATAACGGAAGAGCTGTAATGATGATTTCTTCTCCTTCATTAATGTTAGATCCAATCCATTCTTCTACTTGAGATACATTGGCGCATATATTTCCATGAGTTAATTCTGCTCCTTTAGAAACTCCTGTTGTTCCACCTGTGTATTGAAGAAATGCTGTATCATCTTTAGTTAAATTTACAGGGTCACCTTTTTTACCTAAACTTTCTTTTATGATACTTTTTAAAGGGATGCTTCCTTCTAATTTATAAGCAGGTACCATTTTTTTAATTTTTCTAATAACAAAGTTGACGATAGTCCCTTTTAGTCCACCAAGCATGTCACCTATTGTAGTAGTGATAACAGTTTCAATTTTAGTTTTTTCAAGGATCTTATCAAGGTTAAAAGCAAAATTTTCTAAAATAATAATAGCTTTAGCTCCAGAATCATTGTATTGATGTAACATCTCATCAGCCGTATATAATGGATTGGTGTTTACGATAACAAGTCCAGCTTTAAGACAAGCAAATATTACAATTGGGTATTGCAATAGATTAGGCATTTGTAAAGCAATCTTATCTCCTTTTTTTAGGTTTGTTTTATTTTGGAAATACCATACTAAAGCATCAACATGTTCAGCTACATCATTATAGCTGATCTCAACACCCATATTTTTATAGGCAGTTTGTGTTCCAAATTTAGAAACAGCTGTTTCGTATATTTCAATAAGGCTGTTATAATTTAGTTCTATGCTTTCAGAGACGAAATCAGGATAGCTTTTAATCCAAGGTAGAGTGCTCATAATATATAAGAATTAATTAGTGTTAATTATCAAAGTAGAAGCTAAATTTACTAATTAATTGGTTTTATTAAAATGGATAAGGAAATAAAGTAGCTAGTTTATATAAAAAGAGTGAAATAATCCGTTTTTAGGATATGAATTGAAGGTTGTTTATATATGATTAGCTTTAATTTCATTATGTTTGTTGATTCATATTATTGAAGGATTTTTTAAAAAAAAAAGAAACTAATAAATTACGATAGGAGTATAAATGCAACAATGTAATTTTATATGTCGTCTATTAGGTGAGGAAATTAGTTTAAAGTAGAAAAGATATTTTGTTAATTAAGATTGCAATAAATAAGGTAAAGGTTCATCTTTTATTGTTGTGTTTGATCATTGGTTCAGTAAGCCAAGTTCAAGCTCAAGATCCTGAGTTTACTCAGTTTTACTCTAATCCTATTTATTTAAACCCTGCATTTGCTGGATCTAGATTATGTCCTAGGTTTGTTATGAATTATAGAAATGAATGGCCTAATATTTCTGGGAATTTTGTTACAACTGCTGCATCTTATGATCAAAAAGTAGAAGGCCTTAATGGTGGATTAGGGTTGATTGTATTATCTGATAATGCTGCGAAAACACTCCAAACTTCAAGGGTAAGTCTTATTTATTCCTATCATCAGAAAGTAACAAGAAAATTCTCTATTAATTTTGGGATCGAGGGTTCTTATTATCAAAAATCTGTTGATTGGGATCGATTGACTTTTGGTGACATGATTGATCCAAGAAGAGGCTTTGTTTACCAGACTAATGATGTAAGAAGAGATGACCCTGTTAATAATCTTGATTTTAGTGCAGGTGTTGTAGGTTATACAGAACAGTTTTATGCTGGATTTGCAGTGCATCATTTAACTGAGCCGAATGAATCGTTTTTAAATTCATCTGTACCTTCTCCTTTACCTATGAGGTTTACTGGGCATGTTGGTGCAATAATACCTTTGCAAGGAGGGTCGTTATATACAGAAAAGGAACAATCTATATCTCCTAATATTTTATATACAAGGCAAGGTGAATTCCAACAATTGAATATGGGTTTATATGTTAAAAAGGGATCTTTGGTTGGTGGTATTTGGTACCGTAATAAGGATGCTTTTATTGTAACAGTAGGTGTTGAGTCTGATATGGTAAAGGTGGGATATAGCTACGATGTTACCATGTCTAAATTATCTGTTCTATCAGGAGGGTCTCATGAAATTTCATTAGGCATCAATTTTTATTGTGAACCTAAAAAGAAAACCTATAGACCAATTTCCTGTCCCTCTTTTTAAGATCTATTAATTAATAATCTTTCCATCAGACATTACTAATTTTCTATCAGCTAGTTCTGCAAGTTTTTCATTATGAGTAACTATAATGAATGATTGATTAAATTCTGACTTCAGATTTAAGAAGATGTCGTGTAATTCTTCAGCATTTTTTGAATCAAGATTACCACTTGGTTCATCAGCAAGAACCAATAGGGGGTTGTTAATTAATGCTCTGGCAACACTAACTCTTTGTTGTTCGCCTCCAGATAATTCATTCGGTTTGTGGTTTAGCCTGTCTTTAAGTCCCAATTGGTTTAATAAATCTTTAGCGAAATCTTCAACTTCTTTTTTCTTTCTATTTGCTATATAACCAGGAATACAAACATTTTCAAGTGCATTGAATTCTGGGAGTAAATGATGAAATTGAAAAACAAAACCAATATTTTGATTCCTGAATTTAGCTAATTCTTTTTTACCAAAAGATGAGATGTCTTTTTCATTGAAAACAATGTTTCCTTGATCTGCTTTATCTAATGTTCCTAATATTTGTAAAAAAGTAGATTTTCCAGCTCCACTTGCTCCGACAATAGATACGATTTCTCCTTTTTTTATAGATAAATCAACACCTTTTAATACATGTAGGTTAGAATAAGATTTATGAATATTCTTTGCTTCAATCATTCATCTAATATGCAAATTTTCTTTTGATTCTTGCAGAATACATGGATTTAATTAAAAAGTTGCATCTGTATATTATATTTATTCTTTTTTAAAGTAATTGATTAGTAAGTATTTTTAATTTTGGTTTTTAATTAAATAATAGAATATGAATTTACATGAATTTCAGGGCAAATCGATATTGAAAAAATATGGTGTAGCCATACAAGAAGGTAAAGTAGTAGATAATATAAATGACGTATTACCTATAGCTAAAGAACTATCAGAGGAAACCGGAACTTCATGGTTTGTTGTGAAAGCTCAGATTCATGCAGGTGGTAGAGGAAAAGGAGTTGTGAAAGAAACTGGCTCCCATGGTGTGGTTATAGCAAAAGGAATTGATCAATTAGAAGAGACTGTAAAAGGAATATTAGGAGGGCATTTGGTTACTGCTCAAACCAGTGAAGAGGGTAAAAAGGTAAACAAAGTATTAATTGCTGAAGATGCATATGCTCCTGACTTTGATAAAACAAGTGAGTTTTACATGTCTGTATTATTGAATAGAGAAACAGGAAGGAATATTATTATGTATTCAACTGAAGGAGGTATGAACATTGAGGAAGTTGCAGAAAAGACCCCTCATTTAATACATAAAGAAGAGATTGATCCAAAAGTTGGGATTAGACCATTTCAATGTAGAAAGATCGCATTTAATTTAGGGTTACAAGGAAAAGCATTTAAAGAAATGACAAAATTTGTGTATGCTCTTTATTCTGCATATGAAGGATGTGATGCTTCTTTATTTGAAATCAATCCAGTTTTAAAAACATGTGATGAAAGGATCATTGCTGTAGATTCAAAAGTTTCATTAGATGACAATGCTCTATTTAGACATCCAGATTATTTAGAAATGAGAGATTTGTCTGAGGAAGATCCAACTGATGTAGAAGCTGATAAAGCTGGTTTGAATTTTGTAAATCTAGATGGAAATGTGGGTTGTATGGTAAATGGAGCTGGATTAGCAATGGCAACAATGGATATTATAAAGCAAAGTGGGGGAGACCCTGCTAATTTTCTAGATGTTGGAGGTACTGCAGATGCAGAAAGAGTAGAAAAAGCATTTAATATTATCCTTAAAGATGCTAATGTGAAAGGAATTTTAGTGAATATTTTTGGAGGAATTGTGCGTTGTGATAGAGTAGCTAATGGAATAGTGCAAGCCTATCAAAATATTGGAAATATACCTGTTCCAATCATTGTTAGATTACAGGGGACAAATTCTATTGAGGCTAAAAGTATTATTGATCAATCTGGCCTAAATGTTCATTCAGCTGTCACTCTAAAAGAAGCAGCAGATAAAGTAAAAGAGCTAGTTAATTAGAATTCATAAACAGTTAGTCCACTTCTTAGTTTAGGTTCTATCCATGTGCTTTTAGGAGGCATACTGTTTTTAGTGTCCGCTACATTTTTAAGTTCTTCAATGGTGTGAGGAAACAAACAAAAGATGACGCTGTTTTTATTGGCATCTCCCATCTCAGTTAATTCACTATAGTCTCTAGCACCATTGAAAAAATCTACTCTTTCATCATTTTTTAGATCTGTAATATCTAAGATGGGTTTTAAGATTAATTCAGATAATAGGTTGGTATCTAAAGAGGATGTTGGATGCCCGTTCAAAATAACACCTTCTTTAGGTAATAGCAAGTACCAGTTTTTGTTCAGGTACATTGTAAATTCATGTTTTTTTGATGGTTTGATCTTGTTGTCAGTGATTAACTTTAAGTTGAATTTTTCTTCTATTTTGTTTTTTAATTCAGTTTCAGAAAGTGGATCTATATTTTTAACAAATCTGTTATATTCAAAAATTTTTAACTTGGATTCTGCAATAAAAAAAGACAAGAAATGATTGGCTAGATTATCGTTTTTGTTTTTTGAATTTCCATATAAAATAGAAGATGCTACTCTGTGATGTCCATCTGCAATATAAATTGAATTTACGTTTTTAAATTCTTCTATTAATTGATTGATGTCATCTTTGTTGTCTACAACCCAAAGCTCATGACTTTTATTGTCTGTAGTGGTGAATTCATATTCAGCTCTTTTAGAAATTTGTTCATTAATTATAAAGTTGACTTTTTCTTGATCTTTATAAGATAGAAGAACTGGTTCGGCATGAAACTTACAGATGTCTAAATAGAGTTTAAATGTATTCTCCCTTTTTGTTAGTGTGTTTTCATGTGGTTTAATAATTCCCTTTTTAAAGTCATGAATTGATGCAGCTCCAATTATGCCGATGAATTCTCCAAAAGATGTTTGTTGTCTGTAAATATAAAAGTAGGGGAGCTCGTCTTTAATGAAATAATTTTGATTTTTAAATTCTTCAAATTTTTCCTTAACTTTTTTAAATCTTTCAGGGGAATTTGCAATAGTTTTATCATCTTCTCTAAACTCTGGATTAATTACATGTAAGAATGTATAGGGATTCCCTTCTAATTTAGCATTCAGTAAATTCTTTTTATAAGTATAGAATGGCCTAGAAGCAATTAGATTAGCTTTGCTTCTTGTTGGTCGCAATGCATTAAATGGAATGATATGAGCCATTTCAGAAAAAAGAATTATAAATTATTTCTTATAAAAAGAAATGATCTTATCAGCCAATTCTGTTCCAATTCTATTTTGTGCTTCAATAGTTGCTGCTCCTATATGAGGAGTGATAGATATTTTATCATGATTGATTAAATCAGTTCTAGGAGATGGTTCTCCAACAAATACATCTAATGCAGCAGCAGCTACTTTTCCATTATTAAGCGCTTTTATGAGTGCATCTTCGTCAATTACACCACCTCGGGCAGCATTTACTATTCTTATGCCATCTTTCATTTTATTAAATTCATCCTCGCCTATTAATGCTTTTCCATCTGATGGCATAGGTACATGTAATGAGATGAAGTCAGCATTAGCTAAAACTTCATCAAAAGTTATTGTTGGGATGTTAACTATTAGAGGTTGATTATTGATTTCAATATCTATATTTACTTTATCGATAAATGGATCAGAAGCAATTACTTTCATGCCACAGCCTAGGGCATATCTTGCTGTATTTTGTCCAATCCTGCCAAATCCAATAATGCCAATTGTTTTGCCTCTTAATTCAACTCCTTTGGCATATTTTTTCTTTAATGTCTTAAAGTCTCCATTTGTTGATGAGGGCATTTTTCTGTTTGAGTCATAAACAGATCTGGAAATATTAAAAAGCTGAGCCATTACTAGCTCTGCAACTGATTGAGATGATGCCGCTGGGGTGTTAATTACTTGAATGCCTTTTTCTTTAGCATAGTCAACATCAATGTTGTCCATTCCTACACCACCTCTTCCGATGATTTTTAGATTAGGACAACTATCTATGATATCTTTTCTAACTTTTGTTGCACTTCTAACAAGTATTACCTCAATTTTTTGATCGTTTATAGCATCAATTAAATTATCCTGATCAATTTTATCTGTAGAAACATTGAATCCAGCACTTTCTAGTAAAGTTACTCCTGATTCAGAAATACCATCATTGGCAAGAATTTTCATAATTATTTTTTTATCCAAATTTAACTTCTAGTTCTTTCATTACGTCAACTAAAATCTGTACGCTTTCTAAAGGTAGGGCGTTGTACATTGAAGCACGATAACCACCAACAGATCGATGACCTTTAAGACCACTTATATTTGCTGATAAAATCATAGAATCGAATTGTTCTTTTAGGGCTTCATTATTTAAGGTGAATGTAGCATTCATGTTACTTCTATCTTCTATTTCAGCAGTTCCATTAAAAAGTGAGTTCCTGTCAATTTCACTATATATTAGATTAGCCTTATTGTTATTTCTATTTTCAATCCAATCTAATCCTCCATTACCTTTTAGCCATTGTAATGTAAGCATTGAAGTGTAGATAGCAAATACTGGAGGGGTGTTGAACATTGAATCTTTATCTGCATGAGTTTTCAGGTCAAGCATAGTAGGGATAGAAACACTTGATTTTCCAATTATTTCATCTTTTACAATATAAAGAGTAGTTCCAGCTGGTCCCATGTTTTTTTGTGCACCTGCGTAAATTAAATCAAAGGAACTAACATCTATTTTTTTTGAAAATATATCCGAAGACATATCGCATACTAAAGGGGTGTTTGAAGTAGGAAATTCTTTGATTTGAGTTCCGAATATGGTGTTATTAGAAGTGAGGTGTAGGTAATCTATATCACTAGGCACCTTGTAATTTTTTGGAATATAATTGAAATTAGCATCTTCTGATGAAGCAAGTATCTTTTTTTGTCCAACAAAATCAGCTTCTTTGGCTGCTTTTTTAGCCCAAGCTCCAGTAACTATATATCCTCCAGTTTTATTACTCCTCATCATATTATAGGCAGTAGTTAAAAAACCAAGACTAGCTCCTCCTTGAAGGAAAAGAACAGTATACCCGTCAGGGATATTTAATAGTTCTTTAACGAGAGATCTTGCTTCTTCCATTACTTCAATAAAATCATTACTTCTATGAGATATCTCAATCAATGATAAATTAGTATTATTGAAATTATTGATAGAGTTTGCAGCTTGTTCAAAAACTTCTTGAGGAAGTATGCAGGGACCAGCGCTATAGTTGTGTATTTTATTCATAGAATGAATTATTTTTTGGCAAAGGTGAAAAAAAACATCAAATAGATATAGTTTTCACCATTTTTTTTAAATGTTTTTATCAAGATTTAATAATTTATAAATAGCATGGCAACTATTTTTATAAATAGCGTTTTATGAATAGTTTATTATATAATTACAATGAAAAAAAATTATTATTTAGTATTGTTTTTTCTTTTTTCAACTAAATTTTTATCTGCCCAAAATTATTCTTCAGCTGAAATAGCTAAAAAATATGAAATTAAGTCAAGCTTTGAGAAAGCGAATGATTTTTTCATTTCATCTTTTGAGAAAGCAGATTGGGATAAATATAGATATGAAGATAAAAGAAGAACTTTGAGATTTGAAAATGGTGTCGTTGTTGAATTATTATCAGCAAATGAGCTTATGAAGTTGAATATTCCATTTGATGAAAATAGGATTATACCAAAAGGAATTCAATCAAAAAGTGATTCTAAATTCACTATAAACGAAAATGGTCACATAATTGAACTACACACCTACAATATTAAAAAATGAATCGATTTTATTTATTGCTATCCTCCTGTTTTCTTTCTGTTTTTTTATATGCTCAGCTACCCAACGATGATTGTTTTGGGGCCATTGATTTGGGAACTTTGCCTACACCAGCAGGTTGTAATGGCCCAAATGGCACAGGCTTAGGAGCTCCTGTAACTACTAATCTTTCAAATGTAGGTGCAGTTGCTGAAAACCCTTATACATCTTTGGTTAATTGTCAAGGTACAGGAGTAAACATGAGCTCACCTGCTGCTGATGTATGGTACTCTTTTACAGCTACTGGCAATAATGTAGATGTGTCAATAGCTGGTTTAACGACACCTAATGTTGGATTGTATTATGGAAACTGTGGTGCACTTACTCCTTTTGGTTGTGGTGTTGGAAATGCAGGAAATTTAAGTGTTAATTTTGATCAGCTCGTTATAGGTCAGGTTTATTATTTACAGATAAGTGGTGGAGATGCCAATGATCAGGGACCATTTGATCTAACATTACAAAATAATATAGGCTGTAATGATTGCTTGATTTCAGCTAATTTAACTGTAAACCCTGCACCAGTGAACGGTACTTTCCTTTCTGGCACACCAGTTACATTTTGTTACACTATAACTGAGTGGGAACAAACCAATACCAATTGGTTTCAAGGTATAGAGCTTTCATTTGGAGCAGGTTGGGATCAGGCTTCTTTAACAAATTTACAACCAGCAGCAGTATGTGGAGGTTCAGGTGCTTTTGATTGGTACAATAGCATAACAAGTACAGCTAATGGTAATACTTATGGGAACGGTTTTTATATAGACCTTGATGGAAATGGAGATCCTGGGGATAATTTTGGAGATAATTGTAGTGGTAATGTGAATTGGGAATTCTGTTGGACCATTACAGCGGGTTCATGTCCTCCATTATCTAATGGAGCAGATTTAGGATTAACTATAAATTCATTGGCTGATGGTGAAGCTGGAAGCTGGTCGAATTTAGCATGCGAAGATGATCCTGTATATACCTTTAGTTCTTCATTAGCATGTTGTTTACCTCCTATTTTAACAGGTGTTGATGAAATTTGTCTTGGAGATAATACAGGTTCAATAGATGCTACAGCTCAAGGTACTGATGGTCCTTGGGATTTTGTAATTACTCAAGATGCAACTGGAACGGTTGTATTAACAGATAATAATAATGCTGCTGGAAATACTTCAATTTCAAATTTGGTTCCTGGTACCTATACTGTTACAGTTACAGATGATAACGGGTGTGTTTCTTCTGCTTCTATTACACTTGCAACAGGTCCAGTATGTAATAACTGTACTATGAATGGTATTACTGCTGTAATGACCAATTGTTACAATACACCATTCTTACAATATGATATGACAGGTGAAGTTACCTTTACTGATCCACCTTTAACGGGTCAGTTAATTGTACAGAATTGTTTTGGTCAACAACAAGTCTTTAATGCACCTTTTACGTCACCTCAGAGTTATTCATTCACTGGGTTAACTCAAGATGGTCAGCTATGTTCGATGACCGCTTATTTTACAGATGATCTTACATGTACGATCACTGGAGATATTCAGGCTCCACCACCTATCACTTATTTTTCTTCTAATTGTACTATTGGAGGAGGAGCTGTAAATGGGACCATAGAGTTTACCAACCCTAATAATGCAGGTGGTACATTGGTTATTTCAATAAGTGATGGAACTAATACAATAGATACTATTATTAACCCTCCCTTTACAAGTCCTCAAACATGGTCTGTGAGTGGTTTGGACCCTACTGCAAATCCATATGTTATTAGTTACTATTTTTCTGGATTTCAATCCTGTGGTCAACAACAGACAATTAATTGTGGGTGTTCAGCTTATGCAGGAACAAGTACTGTAACACAAACTGGTAACGGGATAAATAATTATATCCTTTGTGAAAATGATCAGGTTGTTATCAATACTAATAATGATTATTCATTTCCTGATGATGTGGGGCCTATAGGAGGTTATGCATATCAACCAGCATTGGTATATCTTGTATATACATGTCCACCAACACCAGGAGTTTTTCCAGGAAATGATCCTTGTTTTTATACTATTATTAATAGCCCTAATAATATTACTCAAACTAATGATGGAACTTCTGTTTATGATATTTATGGAGGTTCAGCTACATTTCCTTCTCAGACACTTTATTATACGCCAATTACTTTATATCATTATGATCCTGTTTTAGGAAATTATATTGTAAATGCGAACTGTTGGGATATAGGAGATGTTACACAAGTCACGTTTTTAAGCCCTATTGTTTCAACTGTGACACCAGATTGTCAGACTGCTTCTGCTGATATAGTAATCAGTGGTGGTTATCCTGAGTTATTTGGAGGAAATTTTACTGCAAGTAACTTACAGCCTTCTACAGCATCTTTTGCAAATACAGTAATTTCTAATGGAGGTACTATTACAATCAATGGATTACAAAATGGAGACCTTTATTCTTTTGATATAGTTGATGATAATGGTTGCCCTCATACTATTTCAGGTGGACCTTTTGTTGGATTACCAACAGCAAATGCAGGTTCTGATGATCAAATATGTACATTGAATTATGGATTGAATGCAGTTCCGTCTTTTGGGACAGGAACATGGAGTGGTCCTGGAACTTTTTCTCCTTCAGCTAATGACCCTAATGCAACGGTAACAGTAGTATCTGCAGGAACCTATACTTTTACTTGGACTGAAGATAATGGAGGAGGGTGTGTTAGTTCAGATGATGTGGTAATAACTTTTTCTAACTTGTCATATGTAGACAATGTGGTGCAGTCGACTTGTGGAAATCCAGATGGTGAAATTACATTAACTGCAAGTAATGGTATTAGTCCGTATCAATATTCTATTGATGGAGGAGCTAATTTTCAATCTTCAGGTTCTTTTATAGGTTTAATGTCTGGAACTTATAACATAGTAGTGCAGGACGATATTGGTTGTCAAGTTACAGGAACTGTAACCATTACAGATCAAGGGGGGCCTGTTATTAATTCTACGATCGTTACAGATGTACTTTGTCAGGGATATTGTGATGGAGCTATTGCTATAAATGCAACTGGAGCTACACAATTTAGCATTGATAATGGTGCAACTTTCCAAGCTATAAACACATTCAATGGTTTATGTGTAGGAACTTATGATATTGTGGTACAAGATAACTTTGGATGTCAGGCAATAGATCAGGTTATGATCAACCAACCTACTGTTTTAACTGCAACGATTATTAGTGTTGATATACTATGCTTCGGACAATGTACAGGTGAAATAAATATTACTGCTCAGGGAGGAACTGGTTCTTATCAATATAGTATTGACGGGGTTAACTTTTTTCCTATTTCAACTAATACTGGATTATGTGCAGGTAATTATAATGTTATTGTACAAGATGCCAATGGATGTCAAACAACTCCTCTACCTGTTAGTATTTCAGAACCCCCTTTATTAACGATGACTTTAGGTGTGACAGATGAGACTTGTTTTGGCGCATGTGATGGTATGATTAATTCAATTCCAGCTGGTGGGACAGGACCAGGCACCTATACTTATAGCTGGACACCTGGTTTTGGAAATGTTCCATTGGCTTCTAATTTATGCGTAGGGTCTTATTCATTAACTGTTACAGATGCCAATGGCTGTACCATAACTGCAGATACAGTTATTAATGGCCCTCAGGCAGTAAATATCAATAATATTGTAGAGGTAGATGAATTATGTGGTGGTGATTGTACAGGTAGTATTACTGTTAACGCAACAGGAGCCACTCAATATAGTTTAGATGGAATTAATTTTCAGTCATCAAATGTTTTTTCTAATCTATGTGCTGGAAACTATATTGTATATGTTACTGATGCTAGTGGATGTATAGCTTCAACTACTGCTTTGATATCTGGTCCACCTGCTGTTAATATTCAGGCCTTCAGTGATACTGCTATATGTATTGGAGGGTCAGCTCAACTAGATGCAATTTGCACAGGTGGTGTAGGTGGATATACCTATGCTTGGGATAATGGAGATCTTACCCAGTCTATAATAGTATCACCTACTTTAGATCAGATATATTGTGTTACAGGAACTGATGCCAATGGTTGCTCTTCAGGTCAGGTGTGTTTAACAGTTACTGTAAATCCTTCAATTAACTTGGTAGCTTTTAGTGATCAAACCATTTGTATGGGGGATAATGCAAGTATATCAGCCTTAGCCATTGGAGGAGATGGAGGACCTTATACTTATTCTTGGGATCAAGGATTAGGACTTGGGCAAAATCATACAGTAAATCCAACAGCTACAACAGTATATACTGTTACTGCAACAGATGGTTGTGAAACTCCTTCAGTTAGTGCAAGTGTTACTATCACTGTAAGTCCTATTCCTACAGTTAGTTTTACAGCAGATACTTTAGAGGGTTGTATGCCTGTAACTACTACTTTCACTTCAGTTAATGTTCCTTCTGGCTCTCAATGTTTATGGAGTTTTGGAGATGGAGGAGTGAGTACAGATTGTGGACCTGTTACTTATACATATTCGATAGCAGGCTGTTGGGATGTAGACTTAAGTGTAACAACTCCTGAAGGGTGTGTTACTGGATTTAGTCAAACACAATATATATGTGTTTATGATTATCCAACAGCAGCATTTACATTTGGTCCTCAGCCTACAACTGTACTTAATACTACAATAGATTTCACCAATAACAGTATTGATGCTGATTCTTATAATTGGACTTTTGATGTTAATGGTGCTGCAAATACAAGTACTGATGTAAATCCTAGTTATACATTCCCTAATGATGATCAAGGAAACTATGAAGTTTGTTTAGAGGCTATGAATAGTTTTGGTTGTTTATCATCAATCTGTCAGACAGTAGTGATCAATGAAGAGTTTTTGGTATATGTTCCTAATGCTTTTACGCCAGATGACGGAAATACGATTAATAATATCTTTTACCCTATAGTAACAGGAGTTGAATTGCTTGATTATGAATTTTATGTTTTTAATAGGTGGGGTGAATTAATTTATGAATCTTATTATCCAGGAGAAGGTTGGGATGGACGGTATCAAGGTGTAATGTCTCCTCAAGATGCCTATGTATGGAAATTAATAGTAGTAGACCAGGCTTTTCAAAAAACTCATGAATATGTGGGGCATGTTATTCTTTTGAAATAATAATTCATCAATTAGGATATTAACAAACACTTATTTTTAGTTAATAAAAATTTAACTATATAACCACACATCTTACTTTAATTATTAGTGTATTGTTTTAAAAATCATTATATTTGATATAATAATATATGTGAATGAGAGTCCTTGATTTAATTGCTTCTATTGTGTTGTTAATGAAACCATTACATGTAAAAATTTCTACTATGTTCTGTGTCTTTTAGATTACTTTTTTTATTATTTATTTTCATTAGTTATTGCTGTAAAGTAGATGCTCAAAATATAGTAATTAATGAGATCTCACAAGGTTCTAGTGGATCTCAAGAATACATTGAATTTCTTATTGTAGGATCTACTTTAGTTAATTGTGATGATGTTCCTGCTTGTATTGATTTGAGGGGGTGGGTTTTCGATGATAATAATGGTTTTTTGAATGGTAGTGCTACAACAGGTGTAGGAATTGCTGCAGGCGCATGTCGTTTTTCTAATGATCCTTTATGGTCTTGTATTCCTGCTGGCACTATCATTGTCATATATAATGATGCTGACCCAAATCCTGCAATGCCTGTAAACGATCTCAATATGAATGACAATAACTGTACTTTAAATATTCCAATAAGTTCTACGTTATTTGAAAAGCACACCTCTCTTCCTAGTAGCTCTAATAGCTCTTATTCTACTTCTGGATGGGTTCCTGGTGGAAGTTGGACTAATATTTCAATGGCAAATACTCAGGATGGTTTTCAAATATACGATCCAGCTAATTTGAATAATCCTGTTTTTAGTGTTGGATGGGGAGTTAATAATGTAAATGGTGATATTTATATGGGTAGTGGAACTGCTACTGATGATGTTTTTTATTTAACAGATTGTAACTATCTCAATCAATCATCATGGTCTCAAGGATGTGCTGGTGATCCTGGGTGTGGAGCTGATAATCAAACACCAGGTGCTGTTAATCCCGGACAAGAAAATTGTGTAGGTGCAATGAACCATAATTGTAATCCGCCAATAATTACATTGACAACTATAGATGAAACTTGTATTGGTAATTGCGATGGATCAGCCTCTGTCATATTAAATGGAGGTACTCCTAATTATGATTTAGTTTGGAGTCCGGTCCCTTCAAACGGTCAAGGATTAACCATAGCAAGTGGTTTATGCTCTGGCTCTTATACATTTACATTTACAGATGATAATGGTAATGGTTGTATTTGGGATACAAATTTCACTATTAATTCTACTGTTTCACCAGATATTTTTCCAATAAGTACAATAACAACTTGTGGTCAATATGTACTCCCTTCTATCAATGGGTCAAATCTTTCAGGTAATGAAACTTATTTTACAGGTCCAAATGGAACGGGTGTTTCATACCAACCTGGCGATGTGATAAATTCAAGTATTACACTTTTTGCTTTCGATAATAATGGGATTTGTTCAGACGAGGAGACTTTTAATATAATCATCAATACTGGAGCTATTGATTTAGGTAATGATACAGTTATTTGTCAAGGTGAATCAGTTTTGTTAGATGCAGGTGCTGGTTTTTTAAATTATTTATGGCAGGATGGTTCTACTTCTCAGACATTTACTGCTATATCTTCTGGTTTGTATTGGTGTCAAGTTCAACAATTGGGGACTAATCAGATTCAAAATGGGGATTTTGAATTAGGAGATAATTTCTTTTCTTCAACTTATACAAATGGTACTGGGGGGGCATGGGGAACTTTGTCAAATCCTGGTACTTATGAAGTTTCAGTTAACCCTCAATTAGAACATAATAATTTTATGCCATGTGGAGATCATTCTTCTGGAAATGGTCAAATGCTTGTTGTTAACGGAGCTAGCACTGCCGGATCTAATGTGTGGTGTCAAAGTATTTCAGTAGCTCCAAATACAGATTACCAATTTTCGACTTGGATTGCTAATGCATTAAATGATCCAAATGTTGCTCAATTACAATTTTCAATTGATGGAAATCCATTAGGAGCGATTTTTTCAACTAATCCTAATGGTTGTCTTTGGGAAGAGTTTACAGCTGTTTGGAATTCAGGTTCTTCGACAAATGTGACTATTTGTATTACAAATCAGAATACTTCTGGTGGTGGAAATGACTTTTTAATTGATGATATTAGTTTTACTCCAATTTGCACTTTTTCTGATTCAGTCTTAATAACAGTTAATCCATTAGAAGATCCTACGTTTACATTAACGGATTATTGTGAGGGCACCAATAATGGGGCGTCCAATATAGCTACTCCTGGAGGAACATTTACATTCAATCCACTGCCAGGATCAGGGGAGACGATAAATTCAGTAAATGGACAAATTACAGGCGGAGTAGGTGGAACTACTTATACTATTGAATATGTCACTTCTGGTTTATGTCCTGATTCAACTACACAAACAGTTACAGTAAATGCACTTCCTATTGTAGATGCAGGGCCAGACCAATCTGTATGTGATGATGGTACACAGGTAACCTTAACAGGTACAGGAGCAGTAAGCTATAGTTGGGACAATGGCGTAACAGATGGAGTGGCTTTCACCCCAACACTAGGAACAACCACCTATACAGTAACAGGTACAGATGCGAATAACTGTGTAAATACAGATCAGGTAGATGTAACAGTAAATCCACTACCTGCAGTGAATGCTGGTCCGGATCAAACAGTATGTGACGGAGCTACAGTAACTTTAACAGGTACAGGAGCAGTAAGCTATAGTTGGGACAATGGCGTAACAGATGGAATGGCTTTTACTCCAACGCTAGGAACAACGACCTATGAAGTAACTGGAACGGATGCGAATAACTGTGTTAATACAGATCAGGTAGATGTAACAGTGAATCCACTACCATTAGTAAGTGCAGGAGTTGATCAGACAGTATGTGACGGAGCTACAGTAACCTTAACTGGCACAGGAGCAGTAAGCTATACTTGGGACAATGGCGTAACAGATGGAATGGCTTTTATCCCAACATTAGGAACAACAACTTATACAGTAACGGGCACAGATGCGAATAACTGTGTAAATACAGATCAGGTAGATGTAACAGTGAATCCACTACCAGCAGTAGATGCAGGGCCAGGCCAATCCGTATGTGATGATGGTACTCAAGTAACCTTAACAGGTACAGGAGCAGTAAGCTATAGTTGGGACAATGGAGTAACAGATGGATTGGCTTTTACACCAACGCTAGGCACAACAACCTATATAGTAACCGGAACAGATGCCAATAACTGTTTTAATACAGATCAGGTAGATGTAACAGTGAATCCACTACCATTAGTAAGTGCAGGAGTTGATCAAACAGTATGTGACGGAACCACAGTAACCTTAACAGGTTCAGGGGCAGTAAGCTATACTTGGGACAATGGAGTAACAGATGGAGTGGCTTTTACACCAACGCTAGGTACAACAACTTATACAGTAACGGGCACAGATGCCAATAACTGTATTAATACAGATCAGGTAGATGTAACAGTCAACCCAATAGATGATCCTGCTTTTACATTAACTGACTTTTGTGAGGGAACAACTTTACCAGCCACTAATATAGTAACACCTGGGGGTGTATTTTCATTCAATCCGCAGCCAACATCAGGTGAGACGATCAATCCATTAACTGGAGAGATTACAGGAGGCATAGGGGGAACTACCTATTCAGTAGAGTATACTACAGCTGGGATATGTCCAAGCAGTAGTATAGAGACAGTAACAGTAACATCATTGGATGATGCGAGTTTTGTATTAACGGATCATTGTGAGGGAACCAATAATGGCGCCACTAATATAGCAACACCTGGGGGTATATTTGCATTTAATCCATTACCCACATCGGGTGAGACAATTAATCCGTTGTCAGCTCAGATTTCAGGAGGTATAGGAGGAACAACGTATACAATAGAATACACTACACCTTTAAGTGCCTGTCAGAATAGTTCAACTGAAACTATAACAATATTTGCATTACCAATAGTAGATGCAGGAGTGGACCAAACAGTATGTGATGGAGCTACAGTAATCTTATCAGGTTCAGGAGCAGTGAGCTACACATGGGATAATGGTGTAACAGACGGATTAGCCTTTACCCCAGCATTAGGAACAACAACTTATACAGTAACAGGGACAGATGCCAATAACTGTGTCAATACAGATCAAGCAGATGTAACAGTCAATCCACTACCAATAGTAGATGCAGGACCAGATCAGACAGTATGTAATGA